>Ga0123357_10003741_pt1 | contig 17573 bp, 11 predicted proteins | sample TergutEmb28metaG_FD_89873 | JGI IMG/M metagenome (GOLD analysis project Ga0123357, IMG submission 89873) | Embiratermes neotenicus P4 segment gut microbial communities from Petit-Saut dam, French Guiana - Emb289 P4 | ecosystem: Host-associated > Arthropoda: Insects > Digestive system > Gut ... | reverse complement strand
TGGATTATATTAGGATGGATCTCCAGGAGGTGGGATGTGGGTATATGGACTGGATTGGGCTGGCCCAGGATAGAGACAGGTGGCGGGCGCTTGTGAGAGCGGTAATGAACCTTCGGGTTCCGTGAAGTGCGGGGAATTTCTGGACTAGCTGCAAACCAGTTAGCTTCTCAAGAAGGACTCTGCACCATGGAGTAAGTAAGTAAGTAAGTATTATTATTATTGTTATTATTATACAAATGATCGTTGGGCTGTTTGGTTGACTCGTCTGGAATCAGTAACCCTTCTGCTTAGCTAAACAACCTAGCAGACATGAACTCTTATTAGCCTACGCAAACCCCTGTATACCCTGTTTAGATTACTCGGCGTGCTGGCCGAGATTCAAACCGGGAATTACACAAGTATAATCCAGATGCTTTGCCGCGTGAGCCGGATTTTTGGAAGTATAATACTAAAATGGATCTTACATGCGCAAGGCCGGATGGTGTGGCTTGAATTCAGAAGGCTTAGGATGCGGTACATTGGCGGACTTCTGTGATTACAGCATTTATTCTTCGGGTTCCATAAAGGCGCGGGGGGAGGGGGGGGGGTGGATATCTTAACCGCATGCGCGGCCGTTGGTCTCTGCACCATGGATTTTATTAGTTAGGTTTAATAGCTCCGACTGAAATGGGGCGGATGACTGTAAATCATGAGTGGGAGGATGCTGCTGGGGCTTATGTCGGGGTATTTTGTGGGCATTCACCTGGAAGGATAAAAGAAAGGTACGAGAAACTACGACGGCCGAAAGATGGAATTTTTATTCCTAATTTAACGCGTATTTTCCCACTATATACGAGGGAGAGTCAAATGAAAACCCTAAATATTAGCATTAAATTTAATGTTCTATATGTAAGTTTGTGCGTGACATTTGCTGGGCTCTAGATGGGTTCTGGGAAGGTTTATTTGTAGTTCTCATTAGTTATTATTGGTTGATCAAGTATCCTTGTATTTAGTAATACATTTTATTTTCGGTTAAATATTGTGCCAGCAGCCGCGGTTATACCTTGGAAGCGTTTGTATGTGTTCGGCATCAGGTAGTTATATTATTTAGTTTGATTTTATTTTGGTGATTGTTAGATGAAACTCTTAAATATTACCATTAAATTTAATGGTAATATTTAAAGTTTTCATTTGACTCCCCCTCGTAATTGTTAACACGGCCTTACACAGGTAGGTCTATGTTAATTGTGAAATGCCATACGAAATTTAGATTTTGAAAAATTGATGTCACTGGTTTGTCCGTAAATTCTACCGTGAACGTTTGACGTAAAAGCCTGACTCGTTCCTTGAATAATAACTGATGTGTTGTTGATTAGTTCTGCATTTGTTAAAGGTCTGTAATTGAATCGCGTGTGTAGTGTAAAATATTGTACAGCCCTTCAGAGTTGAATGTTGTGAAAGTGAAAAGAAATTATTAATAAAAATTAGTTAAGTCCTTTGCGTTTCGTGAAATCATTAACTGTATTTCAAGACTCAGTCGCTGCAGTGACTAGGCGTAACTTCCGAAAAATTTTGATTCAATTCCCGTCGCCCTCAGGAGATTCTTCTCTGCTCCAAGGCACGACCGGCTGTGCGCCCAGCCTCCTACTCAGCAGACAGACAAGGCCCTTTCTCCTGGGTTGAGGTGGCCGGGGCGTAAAGTTGGCCGCTTACACCTAGCTCCGAGTTTGAGAATGAGTGGAGTTATATCTCTACTGCGCTGTATGTGTTCATATAGTCCGGAGGGAAATCTTTGTATTGTTAACTGTAACTCATGGCATTGGCGATATCAGGAGCCTGACATTATCGTTCTGAAGTGATAGAATAGCCCAAAGAAATAGAGGTTCACCTACTGCGCTCAAAAGTAAATTTAATTTCACTTTGATGTCGCAATTGTTTCTTGTTTTCCAAGTCTTCTGTTCGTCTGCTGGGTTTCTAAATCTCCAGGTTACAGAATATTCAGATTCTCGGACCTGTGGTACAGTCTCGACTTGTGTCTAATGTGCTTCATGTACGGGAAGTTGCCTCGCAGTCGTAACGTGATCCCAGAAGTAATATGAACGTTTTATCACAAGACCGTAAGGGACTTTGTGAATAGTGAACACTTTGACAGCGCCTTTCGAGCCGTAAGAAGTGATTAGAAAACCCTGACAACTTTTAGTCAAGAATTCTGCTTGAAGTTGTAAGTGCTTTATCCCGCAGTCTGCTTGGACTGCCACCGCATTGGAGCGAGTGGCTGTCATCCGGTTGATCAAGAAACTTTATGTCGCTAGGGAAACCGAGTGTCAAGGAACTGGTCCGCAAGTCTGTGAACAATATGAATCCAATTCATATTTCCACTTCGAAGCTTTTCTCGTATGTGTTTTATTAGTATATTCACTTCCAGGCCTTGTCCTCGGTTGGCCAGAAAGCTTCTTCTCTTGTCACCGTTCAAAATTTTGTACGAAAGTTTATTTCATGGGTGAATAATACATACATACATACATACATCCATACGTACATAATACATATATAATACATGTACATACATAAAGTGCTTTTAAGGCACCATAAACATCGCAAAACTTTTGACAAAGGATTCTGTCCTTATTTCGAACTTCGTGCACTTTGAATGTGCAATTGTCCAGACGTGTTTGGACAAAGTGGCTTAATTTTCCAGTAATTGTATTATAAAACATGTTCCTTTGTTAGTACTTGCAGTTAACTATCTGGCAGGCCGTGAGCTCTGAGGGCCAGCTGAGAGATCTCTAGACAGCTGTATTTGTGAATGTCAGCTAATTGCAGTTTGCTGCAGAAATTATATTTTCCACCAATATATGCACGCACTTAAATGTGGGGTAACGCCCGACATGCTGGACAGAATTAGTGCAACTTATCACCGCTTGCCAGCAGGAGGACTGATATTTGCCTATCCACATCAAGTTAGCTCAATTAATGGTTGGCTTTCTTTTGAGCTGCTTTGTGCAAAATGTACAAAATTAAGGCATAGAGAAGGAGACGTGTGTATCCAACCTCATGTTTCTTTCCCGATACTACGTGAAGTATTCTGGTAGAATTTAGTGTCTGAAGTCTGCATTCGAATCTGTCTTTCAGATTTAATGTTGCTTTATCTGCTTTAGTCAACCCCTGATTCACACACTGTTCATTCTAAACTTTATCAGTTTATTGTAAAAAGTAACATAAATGATTTACGTCTTTAAGATATTCGTCATTTATTCTGGCTTTGTTGCATCACACTGGCACGTTTTTACACGCATGTAACGCAGTAGTAAAATTCCCTGTTCTTGTTTTAATACATGTACAGTACCTTACATATTTTATTATTTTGTACTATGATCAACGGGGACCGCGGTAGCACAGTGGTTAAGGTGCTGTGCTACAAATCGGAAGGTCGCTGGTTCGATCCCAGCTGGTGTCAGTGAATTTTTTCATCCTTCAGATCGCACTATGGCCCTGGGATCGACTCAGCCTCTAACAGAAATGAGTACCAGGAGTATTTCCTGGGGGTAAAGGCGGCCGGTGCGTAAGGCTCACAACCTACCACCATCCTGTGCCGTTGTCACGAAATCTGGGAACCGTAACTTCCTGGAACCCTCTGGGCCACTCCAGGCATGTAATGGGACTGCTTTACCTTTTACTATGATCAACAAATGCACAGTTATCTCACAAATTCTCATACTCCTACATGTTTCGACACTGTCGTGTCATCCTCAGGGAGCTTGTAATCAATACCTTGCGAAGTTACACAAATATTTCAAATGCAGCTGTTGGAAATACAATTTACGACTAAGATGTTTCACGTAGGTTTTATTCAAGTTCTCATATTATAGTCGTTTAAATCTCAATATTATAATTTTTTAAATAATTATGCATTTGTTGGTCATAGTACAAAATAAAAAAATAAAAAATTCCCTGTTCTTGTTGATGAACTACGCTATGAAAACATGTAGGAGGTGGAGGTATAACGCCACTTGTTATTAACTTCGGCGCTGTAGAGATGTGTGTGTGTGGTCGTCCTCACTCCCTGACTGTTTTCCCTGACGCACAGGAGTCTCATTTTAACTACAGCTGTGGTCTATGAACGCGGTCCGATAGACACATTCCTGTCCCTGCTAGGACTCGGACCCTGTTTAGTCCACTCTTAAGTTATCTCAGGTTCGACATGCGTCTGAAGACTACTTAATGACGTGTCGCAATTGTGCTTACTGTATGTATGCTGACCTGCTGACCGTATCTTTTACATGTCTGGCCTCTTTTATGTTTCTGTTGGAGTAAGATCGGTATATTGGAGAACATTAAACAACAAGAACTGCGTGTTATCTTGGGGCTGTATGTTTGGGTTGAATGTCATAGTTCGTGACGGCAAAGTCCTCTGTATTAATTAAGTAGTTGCGCCTTTTGGCATGTTTACCTGTTCATTTCTGTTACTGAATCATGACCGGAATTTGTTTTTCTCAAGTCAGCGTGATGATGACCTCGCGATGTCGAAAAATGTAGTTGTACTGATATTTTATAAAAAGCTGTTGTTCCATGGTCATTTGTTTGTTTCTTTCATCATGAATGTTATCGTAAATAGTTGTTTACGTTTTCTGAACAAGAGGCTACTAGATAATAAGTGTACACTATATCGTTTTTCTCTACTTAATCCGCCATAATCACTTTCCTTAGAGACCACGTTCCATTTCTTACGATTATACTCGTATCTAAGGCGAAGTGATACGGGTACGATTCTAGATATATTTTTGTCTATGCCATCACAAACTTAACACCTAGAAACTTGTGTCTCAAGAGCAATAATCCTGAGGGCTGAAACTAAGCATATGCGTACGGCAGGAACTTCCTGGGTGTGTACTGCGGAGTTAACTTGATTCAGATATTTTCCCTCCTACCGTCAAGGCTGGTAATTGGCACAGACGGGATCTACACCTACTGTTCAGTGCGAGAGCTGTTCGTCTTTTCAGGCTTGTTTGCATAGTCACGAAGAACTCTTTTTGGCGTCATCATGTCCGTCTGTCCACAAATATCAGCGCCGATCCCAATGCACCGTCCAATTTGGTATTGGGAACTTGTACAAAAATTTGTCGAGAAAGTTCAAGTTTGGTTCAAATCGGGCAAAAATGTCGGCAATTTTACATATTTATTGTTGCTGGAGGCATAAAAGCGTTCTCTTTATGTCAAATGCTATCAGGCTGTTGGGATAGCTGATGAGGAATAAACATTATGCGAACGCGCCGTATTTCGCGTGATAAATACACTGCATGTCTTGTTTTAATATATATATATATATATATATATATTTTCACTTCCGCAAGACGTAACAGCTGTCCTTTATAACAACGGTAGGCTTGTGTGCAGCAGTGGATTTCCGCCCCTGCTTTGCGGTGTACTAAATGTTGATCTTTTTTTGAGGCTCTTACATTGATTTGTGGTGTCTGTCTAGTTGTGAAAAGTCACTCCTGGCTTCGATACGCCCTGAATAAAACTCGGCAAGAGATTCACAATTCGTATTTTTAGTAAGCTATTACGAAAGGAAAGAAACAAGTGGATAGAAAATAGCTGCACTGTCGGGTACTGTAGTTCGGTACCACTGACGCCATACATCCGGTACAGATGGGATTTACTTCTCGGCAATTCTGAGTTTTCCGTCATAGTGGGCATCCATTGTGACCTGTGTAGGGGCTAACCTGACATGCTGCTTAAGGTGTACTGGAGCGCTTCACGTGGCGGTAAAGGCGGCCAGAGAGTGACAATCACTCCTGTACAATTGAGGTATACTTTTATTTGTTCTGGTAGTGAGTGGCTACAGTGTCCCTTTTATCGTGCTCCTAACCGCGGTTTCAATCCGTCGCGACGTCTCGAGACAGCTTCCTTGTTCAGGGACTCTGTGAAAGAGACGTTCTCTATGTTGTGGTCTCTAATGCGACCGACGTCCATCCACCGGAGGATAAGATGAGTGAATTGGTCGAAAGCTAAAGGATAGACGGTGCTACCGAAGTACTTTGTGAAATAATCTATCAAAGTGCCACGTTATTCGCTAGAATCTTACGTTGCCTTGATATTACACCAGGTCCTCCACGGAGAGTAGCCAGCGATTAACCCCTTGACCTTTGACACAGTGTATTGCGTGGAAGTGTGCATTCACACTCAGTGTGTACAGGCAATGTAGGCGTAACCAGCACAGTCCTCAGAGCCATGAAATAACCGCCGAATCAAATCATTAACTTCCGTCGGTGAAGAGCTGCGTGGTATGACGGCACGGGACATCTTTACCGGAGATTAGACCAGCCAATGAACGGCGTGTTGCCTGTGTGTGTGTGTGTGTGTGTGTGTGTGTTTGCTTATGTGTGTATGTGTGTGTGTTTGTGTGTGTGCGTGTTTGTGTGTGTGTGTTTGTGTGTGCGTGTTTGTGTGTGTGCGTGTTTGTATGTGTGTGCGTGCAAATTTTACTTTCTGGTACTGACAAACTGCCTGCCGTGCCTAAATATACATTTTAAGAAACTTGTTTGGTGGCCGGAACATGGACAAAGCAAATCTAATGTTGTGTCGGTAGATAAGACAGCTTTACCCACACGTTCTCCCACATTCAGGTAGGAATTTACTCTTTTGACCCAGTGGCACAGTCTTGGTACGTAAATATGCAAATTTCTTGTGTTTCAGTAGTGTAGACCCGTTCTTATTTACTGTAATATACTTCCTTTGTAGTGCCCAAGTAGGGGCCAGTGGCAGGTTATTTTCAACACGGTAATGACCCTTCGAGTTCTATAGAAGCCCTGCTAGTATCTTGACCAGCTGTCAGACTGTGGACTTCTCAAGAACTGTGCTCTGTCAAGTTAGGGTACATTATGTTTTCTTGCTGAATTCTCTTCAAACGTTAAGTAAATAATGCAGGCCAACAAATTGTTTTAAAGTTCAGGCGCCCTCAACGTGAAAATGTGGGCTCATTATAAAGACATAACCATTGTCACATGTGTTGTACACACATTTTTTTTGCGCAACAGCCCAACGCAGCCCATCGCCTCCTCATTCACGAGGTTTCTAGATCACAAACAATGACACGCCACAGTTGGCAGGACTCCTCTGGACGAATGATCAGCTCGTCGCAGAGACCGCTACCTGACAACACGTAACACTCACAACAGACAGACATCCGTGCCCCCGGTGGTATTCGAACCTACAATCCCAGCAGGCGAGCGGCCGCAGAACTACGCCTTAGACCGCGCGGCCACTGGGACCGGCAGTACACACATATAAAGCAGTGTAATTTGATGAAGAGTATCGTGTTCCGGGCTGTGATACCCCGTCATTCAGCAAATACATAACAGAGTTTCGGAGAAATCTTCTGCCTCTGTCTTCATGGTAGAAGACTCCCTCTGAAACGTTGGTGCTTTTATACCAATATACACGGTGTCACATTTCAGTACATCGTCGTAGTCATTACTGTGAATCAGGAAAAAGTTACAAAGTGTCATTCGTTGTTTGCAACTGAACTAAAACATCGTTCGTTATCTGCGCTCATCGTGGTTGTTATGCAGCATGTAGTGACAGTTTCTTACCGACGTTTCGGGACAACCTATCGGTCCCATCTTCATTGGATTACTTGACCCCTGAAGATGGGAACGATAGGTTGTCACGAAACGTAGGCAAGGAATTTCCACTACACTCTGCGTAACAACCCAGAAGAAGGCAGATTTTCATCTACATCGCGGCGGAAGCCTGAAATAACGTTTGTTAGTCGTAAGTTTGTTGCGCTACCAGAATTCTTGCCTATGACTCTCCTTCGCTGTGTTGCTGTTCCTACCAGCCACCATAAGGTTTTTACAGCCCCAGCGGTTTCAGATAGGTGCTGGAGTGTGAAAGCTGTATGTGCTGAGGTTTACTGCGAGAAGCTCCTCACCATATTAAAGCATCTCTGTTTTGATATTCTGTACACTGTAGTCGGTGTAGCGTAGTTAGTATAGTGAACAGGCTGTGGGCTGGACGGTGTGGGACTCGAATCTCGGGAGGTGCAAGAGATGATCTCTTCTTCAAAACATCCACACCGGCTCTGGGGTCCACACAGCCTCCTATGCAATGAACACCGGGTTTCTGTCCCGGGGGTAAAGCAGCCGCGGCTTGAAGTTCACCACCCTTCTCCACCTACTGCTAGGTGAAGAGCTGTACCTCTGCTTCTCCTATACTTGTACGCCTTCATGGCATGGACAGAAACGGCTGTATTCTACTTTAGTATGATCGCTGGCTAATGCGTTTTTTTTATGTCCACTCTTTTGCTTCTGTACGTACAGTCTAACCCGGTTTCAGTGACATTGTTTTATGCGACACCTCGTGTATAGCGTCGGATATTTTGTGGTACCAATTAACTCCTCGCTGTTTAACCATAACATTATACTACGCTCCTAGAAAAAGACTCGTTTATAACGACAGAGAATATTCATTCCCTCTCATGACGTTATAACCGAGTTCGTTTCTAGTTCAAAGACAGTAAAGTTTAATACAAACCTAAAAAAAAAAAAAAAAAATCGGCAAGAATATTTTTCTATCACATTCCCCAGAGCTGGATAATCTTCCAGTGAAATTATTCTTGTAACACAGGGTTAAGCTTTTTGTTGGAAAAAAATTATTTATAACTTAGGTAAACTTTGTCACATTGTCGTAGCACCAAAATAGCTCTATAACATGTCGTTTTGTATTTAAAGGAACATTTTTCATTTGCGTAGGAATAATGGAACATTTTCTGAGTCTCTAACAAACACTGGGACGTCACGTCTGTCTTAGAGTTAACAACACTTTCATGTAACAGGTTCACAAAGCAGCTGTTTTAGTGGACTCCAAATACAGTTACACGTCGGCAACCGGCAATGTGTCCCGTCTCTCTTATAATGTTCTGTATTAAGCCACTAAAGTACACTTTACAGTCTGTTTAATAAATGCAACGTTTTCTTTGTACGGAATGCAAAAATACGAGTCACAGTTACCAAGTACTGCACCATGCTGTGTATTGTTCCTATCCGCCGATCATAGCCACTGCGTGCAGCTAATGAATGATTAGTGTCTGACATGTACGTTAAGGAATACTGCATTTACTGAAGTTCCGTATAAAGGCTGTGGAGTGCGGGGACTTACACAGCATATAAAGACGAAGTTAAGAAAATTGTTTGATGCTATTTGTCTCCATTAGTGTCTTGCATGTCCTTGGTAAGAATGTTTTCACTGTATGGCAGACAACTGTCAGTCTCTGAAGCAGCTTACAAGAACCGTCACATTAAGGATGTGCACTTTCAGTTACGGTTTGTAGAGTGTTTCGTTCACGTAAATGTACAGGGCTTAATGCCCTATTTTACTGTTTAAATATTCTTTATTATGCGACAGTGTTTCCTGATTTAAAGTGTGTGTAAATCGGATTCGTCTGAAAGGAAAATATTGCGAAGAATATATGGCCGAACACAAGAAGGGGGACGCTGGCGTCCCAGATGGAACAGTGAACTGTACAGTTTATACAATGAGCCAAACATCGAGGAGGACGTTAAAATCAGAAGATTAGGATGGGCAGGTCACATAATAAGAATGGAAGAAGAAAGGATTCCAAAAAAAGGTTTTAAACGGAAGCTTCTACACCACAAACCAGTGGGAAGACCAAGAACTAGATGGGCGGATGTGGTCCAGAGGGATGCATTACAACTGCTGAGGATAAGAGGATGAAGGAGAAGAGCTGAAAATATGGATGAATTGAGGCGTTTTCTGAGGGAGGCCAAAGCTCGGAAGGGGCTGTAGCGTCATATATCGATGGATGGAAAATCGGATTATGATTTATTGGGTTGATTTATTGTAATAAGACCCAATGTAACTCTACAGTTGTCTGGGTAAGTGTGGAGTTATAGAGGTGGTGTACTCGCATAGTCCAAGAACAGTTCAATTACAACACGCAGACATATCAAGGAGTAAATTTAACTTTTGGTTTAGGTGATCAGAATGAAGGAGCCGCAGGATATGCGATCTGGGGTTCGAATCCCGGTAAGGGCAAGAGATTGTTTTCTCCTGCAAAATCCTAGACCGGCTATGGAGAACACTCAGCGTCCTATTCAGTGGATACCGGGATTATTTCCAGAAGGCAAAGCGGTCGGGGCATGAATTTCACCACGCACTTCTAAGAGGGGATGCTGATAAGTCCTTAGCCCAACCTACTTCCCGATGTCGTAGGACGGAATCGATAGTGTCGTTGGAAAGAGGGGTCTGTTCATGTGCCGAATTGCAAGTATTTTCTTGTTACAGAGGCTGAAAGGAACCATGTCAGGCGACGCGCACTATTTCAACAACATGGAGACGCGAGCTGTCATCAAGTATTTTTTTTTTCTGCAAGGCAAGGCGCCGAAGGAAATTCACTCCATTCTGACAGAACCATCATATGCCACCGTAAAAAACTGGGTGGCCCCTTTTAAACTTGGTGATTTTTCCACCTGTGATGAACCTCGTCCTGGACGACCCAAAACAGTGAGCACCTGGGAGATTATTGATCAAATTCACGAGCTAATCTTGGAAGACCGTCGGATTTTGGCTAAATCAATAGCTGAGCAACTGGGCATCTCACGTGAGCGGGTTGGGTCCATCATTCTTGAAGATTTGGACATGCGGAAGCTGTCCGCGAAGTTTGTCCCGAAATGCCTGAACGCGGATTAAAAACGTCAACGGTGCCAGTCGTCTGAGCAGCTTTTGGAATTTTTTCGGCGCGATCCAAATTATATCATGTCGTTATTGATGACCATGGACAAAACCTGGTTATATCACTATGACCCGGAGACACAGCAATAACCAGTGGAATGGCGGCATAGGGGCTCACCCCGCCCGAAAAAATTCCGAGTGCAAAAATCCGCTGGAAAAGTTCTCGCCTCGATTTTTTGGGATCAAGACGGCATCCTCCTCATTGATTATCTTCCAAAGGGCCAAACTCTCAACGCGGGACTCATCTCCGCTGTGCAATTGAAGGATATTTTGAAGGAGAAACGCCACAAATAGGCCACCAAGGGGGTCTTGTTCTTGCACGACACTGCCCCAGCTCACCGGGCACTTGCAACCCGGAAGAAACTGGTGTACCTGGGCTTCCAGTGTCTTGATCACCCACCCTATTCTCCGGATCTGGCCCCTTCGGACTACCACCTGTTCCCTGGACTGAAAAAACAACCGAAAGGTTGCCATTTGTCGTCCGACGCGGAGTTCATTTCTGTCGCGGAGACCTGGTTGGACGGACAACCTTCTGAATTTTTTTGAGTGTCTTGTAAAAGTTAGAGCAACGGGCTAAGAAGTGTATTGAGCTTCGTGGGCAGTATGTTGAATAAATCCCGAGTTTGCTTACTGTAACTTGTTTCCTTTCTGGTCGGGCTAAGGACTTATCAGCACCCCCTCGTATCTAGTGCCTAGGTTAAGAATGAGTGCAGCTATACTCCCTCTATTTGCCTTCATGGAGTGGAAAAACGTTACTTTTCGTTAAAATGAACAGATGAATTCATTATATCCTAAATGCTCTGCACTTGGATTCATGAGGTGTGTATTAGCCAGTTACTGTAGCTTTCCTGCTGTACTTGGTGTGTCCAGGAGGATGCGGTGCTACCATCTTTTCCCAAATGCTAACCTATTTGCCGGGATCCGGGATAACGTGGTCAGTATAATGAAAATGTTACAGACTGGACTATCCGGGGTTTGAATCCCGGCAGGCAGGAGAAATTTACCTCTTCTCCAAAAAGGTCCTGACTGACTCTGTAGCTCACTCAGGCTCCATTGGAATGGGTGTCGGGGTTCTTTCCCCTGGATTAAAAGAGTCCAGGACAAGAGGCTGACCGCTTATTCCTGAGTTAATGCCAAGGTTAAGAATGAGTGGAGCTATACCTCTATTCCCCCATATGCCTTCATGGAATGTATAGGGACAGTTTTACTTTTACCTTTGCCTTTTACCTATTCACCATTTACAATCGTCTTTCCATTGTATCCGACATCGTACATAACCTGCTGTAGTCAGAACATCGTTTGGTAACTTTCGGTCGGTCTGTTAGAATCCATGATGCGTGTTCATGAAAAATGGACACATAGCTAGGTGGGAATCAAAATTCAGAAGAAAGATCCCGAGAATTTTGTATGATTCGGCGTATAGACCTTAAATCTTGACCGTCATGGCTATTCCTATGCCAGAAACGCCTATCAGCGATAGGTGAGCATTTCCTTGTCCTGTGTATGCTAATTAAATTGACCCTTCGAACTGAATCGCTCTCTGTGATGACGCGCGTGCCTCAGTGAGTGTTTCTTTCATTTCAATAGACAATCACGCATGAACTTGCCCTGTCTGTCTGTCTGTCTGTTGCTGGTGCACTTAACAATCACTCTTTTGAAGGTTTCTATACCCGGCCAAATAAACTGGTGCTCTTGTGACTTATGGGTACGACTGTGTACCGTTGTAATCCATTCTGTCTCAACATTCAGGCATGTTCACGATCTCACTCAGCATGCAACTTCATTCTGAGAATCTCACGCCGCTGACTATGTCTCTCAAACTGCGGTTTTCTCTCCACCAAAGCACGCTCCCTCAGTACCCAGTCGGCAGTGGGCGAAAAACTCCCACGTCATTTTGGTGCACTATGTAAAACTGGAGTTATTTATGGTTCACAGCACAGATGGAAACGACATCATTATAAATTATCTGTTCTAACATGGCCGAATAGGAACTGCATTGCAATTATGTACCGGAGTGCTGATAAGTCCTTTAGCCCTACCAGGAAGGAAACAAGCTCGGAAGCATTTCAGGGACGCGCGCGATTTCAACAACATCGAGACGCGAGCTGTTATCAAGTCCCCCCCCCCCCCCAAGGCAAGGCGCCGAAGGAAATTCACGCCATTCTGACAGAAACATTAGCTTATTTGCTTTCTGGTCGGGCTAAGGACTTATCACCACCCCTGTAAGGTTCCATTGGGAATCATTTTGGTAACTTTCTGGGCTCTGCTTATCGTCCCATGTTCAAAGTAAAACGCTACTTTTCGGGTACAGAATCGATCTCCGTCCTTTTGCCAACTGTAAGTTTAACAACTACATGGATGGACCCAGTGAGTTCAGTCATTAACCATATTTTCATTCCCGGGACAGGGACCGAATGTGTCCCCGAAATGTCACATTTTATTTTTAACACGGAACGATAGCTATAGCATACTAAATAAAGAACGGGACTGGGTCTTGTCCACTCATCAGGCACCCTTAACCTTTTTATTGCTCCTCGCAGTCGGTTCGTTCGTATTCTGCACTCGGGAACAGGGAAGTAAAGTAGTTCTTTTCTGCGCCATTAATGCTTGTGGTGGGTACAGGTGTCGCTCGGCGTCGGAGGGACGTGAGTGGTGGACGTCATGCCCTGTCCCAGAGACAAATCCCCGTTACACATTGAATATGAGGCTCGGTAGGCCTCATTGTTAGTCTGGACGATTTGGAGAAGAGGAAATTTTTTCCCCTGCCGGGGTTCGAACCCCGGATCTTCCAGCCCGCCATCCAGTCACTATGCCGACTGCGCTATGCCTGCGAACTCGAGGACATAATGCCATTGAAGGGATTACTGTGAAGGCTGCTATGGACCAGACCATTCACTATCGTCTGTATATGCGCGTAGGTGTCACTTGTACGTGTTACTGACGAACGGGAATAATTTTTTAATTGCGAAAGGTATATACGAGTTGTTTCGCTATCCATGTTTATTAACGTGGTGTGCTATATGCGTGGGTGTGTTATACACATCAACATACACATATACTCGCACACAGACGATTTGGTGATTTTGAACCATAGACTTCGTTTCAGATTAAAGCTTTCATTTTGTACCTCATTACAACGTACCATAATAGTGTTTTGTGTACGACACAGTTTTGCCTTTGTTAAAATTGCCATACGTGCCGATGGGCAAGTAACTGGCCGTGTTCAGAACACACGATAAGTTCACATTTGGAATCTTTAATAAAAAATAGGCCGCATTTTATAGTAATTTAGTCCCACAATTTCATTTCCTTTTGCTGCGAGTAATGCACTGTGTGTGTGTGTGTGTGTGTGTATTTTCATCTTGGGCTTTCAGAGTCCTGCAACGGGAATACGACGAAATGTAAGTAAAAAGGACCCCGTTAATAACACTTGTCTTTCAGTGAAGACGTTTTTCTTGCATAGTGCTGTCTTGAGTACAGGGGATCACTATATATGGTTCCACTGAATTGTCAGACTGAAAGTATCATTTGTGTGACTACCACGCCTCATTTCCTTGCTCAAACACTCGTAGCACGTGCTAGTATAAACCGCTTCTACATTTTAACCATCCACAACTGGGTAGTTACTATAAGTACCATCTGTTTGAACATTCGCACTTGCTTACGGAGTGTTTTGAGGGGATAAATTAATGTGATTTTCAGAATCAACGTAATTGTTTTTTCTCAATGTATCGTTAACTGACTGGTCTTTGAAATGGGAAAGTGTTGTGCTTTCTGCAATATAATAACCTGGCGCAGCAGATTCTCTACGAATCTTACAGTTACTCAGCTAGACAAGAAACTCACCGAATGTTATGGAACTCCAAGTTCTGTCTGATATGTTGGTATATGTAGTTGAGTTAAAGAGCTTAAAAATTTAAATCAACTCTTACATATGGGAGCGAAGACTGAAAAGAAGCCGTGACGTCTCATTTGACTGTTGAAAGCAATATAATAAACAGAAGTCTCACTTGGAGGTTTTGTCGTAACGTAAGAATGTTATACGTCTAGAGGGGCTGCTTTTATTGGCAACAGTATTCTGAAATTTCCCTGTGTAAACATAGCCATTACACATAAAACTGAGGTTGAAAAATGTCAATTTCCACTATTAAAAAAAAAGTTTGCGTTTCATGTACATGGCTATTTTTTGTTTGATTTCTTTGTTTGGTTGCTGCAAAGTAGTGGTAGTGTTGAATACGGCCACGTTTCGAATGTTTATTTACTGAAATGAAAATTGTCATAATGTAACCTTTTGTTTGGCTTGTCGTATTATTAAATATTCTGTAAACAATAATAAAATAAGTTTATGCAGTGACCGAGTTTCGTTTATAGCTTATTGTGTGTTTCGTTTTTAAGATCACACTAAACTCATATCCTACATAAAGGTCTCTTTGTAGTTATGCTTTTCAGCCCATTTTGTTAGGGAAAATAAACTCGCAATAGACTGTCACGATGGACAGCCGGGGTTTTTATCTTCAGTTGGTAAGTTCTTGTGTAAGTTGCCGGATTGACTTAAGATGTATAAAGACTCAACACTAGTATAGGTTAATCCCCTTCTGTGCTTTGTTGTTTCCTACCAACAATGAGATCAAAATGACAGCAGTGCTATCTTGTAAAAGGTGACTGAAATAGCCCCACTGTCATGGGATTCTGAAACGTTCTTCTTCAGTTAATAACTGCAGACAATGTGACGGTGCAAAATTGTGCGGTAATGTTGACAAAAGAATCTTAGTCGGAATTTGTATGAGTGGAGAATGCGCAGAGAAGTATTCAGTTGTGTTACTGTTCAGTGCTGTATATGCGGTTCTGACGCCACCATAAGCCTGTATATGCATATATGTGAAGGCCAGAAGGTATAGGCAAATTATTCTTTGTATTTGTGATAGTCCTGGATTCTTACGTCGGCCCGAATACCAGCTGTCGTCCTTGCAGTTTGCCATGGTGTTTCTCACTTTCTTACAGAAAGCGCCGGTGTATTACCGTCAATTATAAAGATATAGCTTCCTTCCATATTATTTAAGATTTATTATTCCCCAGTCATCATATTATTCAGTGGCATGTAATCTCAGATGTATAAAAAAAAACGAAAAGAACAGGCGCCATCATTTATTTCTGCAGAACTCAACAGTTCTTTTCAGCGATAATAAAATCCCGTCTTACAAATACAACCGTTTTCTTCGTCTACGTCTGTCAGAGTATGGCGAATGAGAGGTGAATACATAAATAGGTCTATATATAATATTCAGTTGCTGTATATACTAAACGGAATGTTATATTGCTGCAGTTTTACACCATTTTAAGCACTTATATTACGATGTAGTGCTATATTTCAACATAAACCACTTCTCATCCATGAGCTCTTGTCCTTGCGGATTGCGGTCGCATGGAATTTTCAGAGGCCGTGCTGACATTTCTGGGCTACAACCCCAACCTGCTGAAAAACATTGTATGTCTGTCTGCCGAACAAAACCATAAACACTGGGCGAACTGGAACAACAACTTCTGAATGCGTTTATCGCTGTTCTTCTTTACTTCTTCAGGAACAATGTTGAGTGCATGTCTTCCAGGTTTTGGAATTATCTTCAGAATTAGGGGGTCTATGTTGAAACCTGACACTAAATGTTAGGGTACGGACTTTAAGGTAGTGCAAGAATTGTATATTTTTTAATGTTTTCCATCCCGAAGTGTTATAACATATAAATACAACGTGTCAGTCAATAACAAACACTTTATTGTATACACAATAAAAATAGTATTTTGTCAGGGCGACATGTTTCGACCTTTATTAGGTCATCTTCAGACCCTCTGAGAAAACAGATCCAAGAGCATTGAAATATAGACAGCTCTTGGATCTGTTTTCCCAGAGGGCCTGAAGATGACCTAATAAAGGTCGAAACATGTCGCCCTGACTAAATACTATTTTTATTGTATATACAATAAAGTGTTGTATTATTGACTGACACGTTGTATTTATATGCAAGAACTGTAGCAACATAGGACATTTAGGACATACAGCCATTAAACGTTATGTCTGTACAGTCACCGTATAAAATTTTTACCATGATAGTATTAAGTTCCTGCAAAATGCGTGTGATTAAACCAATTAAAGTTACGTGTGAACGGTTTTTTATAGACGGAAATGCGACACATATGTATTTGTTGTGAGCTTTAAAGAGTCCACGAAAGTCGCCATATCAGTTGTGTCCTATCATTACCAGATAATGTTGATATAATAATAATAATATTTATTTACTGAAATTCGGTTGTTACCCGGTGGCAGTGGTTATTTTACATGTAAACAAAACATGAAATTGGTTACTACTAAATTTAAGTCGAGAGGGCTACGTGAGAAGCATGTAGTGGCAACTTGGAATCTTGGGAACCATCTCAGCATTTGCTTTTAGGCACAGGGAAACCAAGAAAAACCTGTGTCGAGGTGGTCGGACGCAGGACCTTCCGGATACTGACTTCTAGCCAGCAGTCCGGCATCTAAAGTAAAAAATATCAATACACACAGTACAACATATACACATAAGATAACAACACGCACAAGACAACTACAACAATACACACGATCAACCAACAACAGTTACACAAAAGACAACTTAAAACTAGCAACAAAACACACGAGACAAATTAGAATTTTACATTATGTACAAAAGGTAAAAACACCGAAGCAGGAGAGTACTGTGTGCAGTTTCTTGTAATTGTTTTTTTTACAATCATTAATTCACTCACGCTTTCACCCCAGTCTTTCACTTCTCATCACTTACTACACCTATAAACCTTTTCCATAAAGACTC
>Ga0123357_10003740_pt1 | contig 17573 bp, 9 predicted proteins | sample TergutEmb28metaG_FD_89873 | JGI IMG/M metagenome (GOLD analysis project Ga0123357, IMG submission 89873) | Embiratermes neotenicus P4 segment gut microbial communities from Petit-Saut dam, French Guiana - Emb289 P4 | ecosystem: Host-associated > Arthropoda: Insects > Digestive system > Gut ... | reverse complement strand
GTCGAGGTACCAAGATTCGAACTTGGGACCCCCTGCTCCCAAAGCAGGTGCGCTAACCGGACTGCGCTACACCTCGTTTTTGCGACGACAAAGGTAGGCGTTTTTTTTTATATGTGAAAATATTATTTGTAAAAATATTGTAATTATTTATAAATCACATAATTAATGTATTTTTAAAAATGATATTATTCAATCTGAAAACAGGTAAAACGTCAAATTTTGGCTTTATGAAATGGAAAAATTGAGAAATATTCCGGCGTGCCTGCCTTAAAATATATGATAAAAGAGAGGGAAATGTGTAAACCAGAAAATATGATTTAAATTATTGAAATACAATGTATTATTTATTTTAATTTAATCCAGAGTGTAAACCGTGTGTAAACCAATGTGTAAACCGAAAATTACAATGAGTACAACGGTAAATGTATTGTGTTACAAATCAAAAACATTAGGAAACGGCGAAAATCCGTTAATGTTATGTGTTACAAAAGACAGAAAACGAAAATACCAGAGTTTAGGTATATCTGTTAATCCTAAATTTTGGGATTTTGAAAAAGAACGCCCAAAGGCAAATTGTCCTAACAAGGAATTAATTTTGAAAATCATGTTAGAAAAAGAAACTCAATTTCAAAAGCAAATTTTAGACAGGTAATACATTTGTAATTCCCTGATTTTCAATGTTGATTGTGCGGCTGAAGGGACTCGAACCCCCACGCCTCTCAGCACCAGATCCTAAGTCTGGCGTGGCTACCAATTACACCACAGCCGCAAAAAGGGACTGCAAAGGTACATTTTTTTTCTTTAGGCTGCAAATTATTTCCAACTATTTGCCGATTTAAATATTATTTGTAATTTCGCCCTGAAAATCAGATTAATTATTAACATACAGGGGCAATGAGAAAATGGCGTATTGAAGATTCAGCCGAACTATACAATATTTACGGCTGGGGTTTGGATTACTTTTCAATTAATGAAAAAGGACATATTACGGTTACTCCCAAAAAAGACGAAGCAGCGGTGGATTTGAAGGAGTTGATGGACGAATTGATTCTTAAAGATCTTGAAGCGCCTGTTTTGCTTCGCTTTTCGGATATTTTGGACAATCGGATTGAAAAAATATCTAACTGTTTCAGAATTGCAGCTGAGGAGTATGACTATCAGGCACAAAATTTTATCATCTATCCGATAAAAGTCAACCAGATGCGGCAGGTGGTGGAAGAAATCGTCAGCCACGGTAAAAAATTCAACATGGGCTTGGAAGCCGGCTCAAAACCCGAACTTCATGCCGTTTTAGCGATTAATACCAGCGACGATTCGCTGATTATCTGTAACGGCTATAAAGACGAAGATTATGTGCAATTAGCTCCTTTAGCGCAGAAAATGGGTAAAAGAATATTTATAGTCGTTGAAAAGCTAAACGAGCTGAAGCTGATTGCAGAGCTGGCAAAAAAGTTGCGGATTCGTCCCAACATCGGTATTCGCATTAAATTGGCAAGCGCCGGCAGCGGCAAATGGGAAGAATCGGGCGGAGACGTCAGCAAATTCGGACTTTCATCGAGCGAACTGCTCGAAGCGCTTGATTTACTGAATAAAAATAAGATGGAAGACTGTCTGAAATTAATCCATTTCCATATCGGCAGTCAAGTAACCAAAATTCGTCGCATTAAAAATGCCTTACGTGAAGCATCGCAGTTTTATATTCAATTGCGTAATTTAGGTTATGGCATTGAGTTTGTTGACATTGGCGGCGGGCTGGGCGTTGATTACGACGGCACCCGTTCATCATCGAGCGAAAGTAGCATGAATTATTCGATTCAGGAATATGTCAACGACTCCATTTCTACGCTGGTCGATGCCTGTACCAAAAATAATGTCCCGCAGCCCAACATCATCACTGAATCGGGACGCTCGCTGACGGCTCATCATTCGGTGCTGGTATTTCAGGTGCTGGAAACAACAACTTTGCCTGAATGGGAAGAAGATGAGCAATTGCCGGAAGATGCCCATGAATTGGTGAAAGAACTGTATGAACTGTGGGACGAGATGAATCAGCCCCGCCTGATTGAAACTTGGCACGACGCCCAACAAATCAGGGAAGAATCGCTTGACTTGTTCAGTTTGGGAATGTTGGATTTGGTGACCCGCGCACAAGTCGAAAAACTGTATTGGTCGATTGCGCGGGAAGTTTACCAAATGGCGATGAATATGAAACATGCGCCGGAAGAACTTCGTAAAATATCCAAAATGCTGCCCGATAAATACTTTTGTAATTTTTCACTCTTTCAATCCTTGCCCGACTCGTGGGCAATTGATCAGGTCTTCCCCATCGTCCCGATTTCGCGTTTGGACGAAAAACCTAATCGGACAGCGACATTGCAGGATATTACCTGCGATTCGGACGGGAAAATTGACAATTTCATCAATATGAAAAATTATACCTATCACCTGCCTGTACATTCGCTGAACAAGAAAGAGCCCTATTACATCGGCGTATTTTTAGTTGGCGCGTATCAGGAAATTTTGGGCGATTTGCATAATTTATTCGGCGATACGAACGCCGTCCATATTTCTGTGGATAAAGACGGCTATCAGGTTGAACAGATTATTGATGGAGAAACAATTGCTGATGTTTTGGAATATGTGCAATACAGTCCGAAAAAGTTAGTGCGAACCGTAGAATCATGGGTTACTTCAGCGATGAAAGAAGGAAAGATTACGGTTGAGGAAGGAAGGGAATTTCTTTCTAATTATCGATCGGGGCTTTATGGATATACTTATTTGGAGTGATTAGTGGTTAATGATTAGTGATTAGTGATGAAATATGATGAGAAATTCAAAGTAACGCTGTTTTCTGTTTTTGCAGCATTATTTCTTACTGCTATCAAGTTTATTGTAGGAATTTCCACCAATAGCTTGGGAATATTGTCGGAAGCGCTGCATTCGGGATTGGATTTGATGGCGGCGCTGATAACTTTTTTTGCCGTGCGCATTGCCGATAAACCGGCAGACAAGCAGCACAATTTCGGTCATGGAAAGGTAGAGAATTTTTCTGCGCTGATTGAAGCCATTTTATTGCTGGTTACCTGCGGATGGATTATTCACGAAGCGTACCAGCGGTTGGCAGGGCATGGAGAAGAAGTGACGGTGACAGTATGGAGCTATGTCGTTGTTATATTAGCTATTATCGTTGATTTATGGCGTGCCGGCGCATTGAAAAGAGTGGCTAAAAAGTATAACAATCAGGCGATAGAAGCAGACGCCCTCCACTTTTCGACCGATATATTAAGTTCTGTGGTTGTTTTAATTGGTCTTATTTTCGCACAAATAGGCGGTAAATTTATTATTGCCGACTCGATTGCAGGTCTGATGGTGGCTGTTATTGTAATTGTAATTTCCATACAGTTGGCAAAACGTGCGATTGATTCGCTGCTTGATGCTGCGCCTCCTGCTATTACGAAAACGACGCTGGAAATTTTAGATTCCAATTCGGAAATACTTGGTTATCACGACTTGAAAGTTCGCTCTTCCGGCGAAGGATATTTTATTATGGTTTCTTTGCACCTGAATTCGGAGCTTACGCTTAAGCAGGCGCATGATATTTCCGACAGGGTGGAATGTCAAATAAAAGAGGCAATTAAGTTTCCGGCTACGGTGGATATTCATATTGAACCGGAAGATCACAATAAAGCTGTAAATAATTAAAAATAAATATTATATAAATGAAAATCGTCTCATTCAATTTAAATGGAATCCGCTCGGCAATAAGCAGAGGATTATTTGACTGGTTAGAAAAAGAAAGCCCCGACTTGTTTTGCGTTCAGGAAACGAAAGCGCAACCGGAGCAAATAGATACATTCACCTTACAGAGTTTGGGTTATCAGTATTCGATTATCCATTCAGCTGTGAAAAAAGGATATAGCGGAGTGGCTATATTCAGTAAGCAAAAGCCCGATTATTACTCCATAGGAATCAATCGTCCGGAATTTGATAAGGAAGGCAGGGTGGTTCGCGCTGATTTCGGCGATGTGACAGTCGTGTGCGTTTACATTCCTTCGGGTACGATGGGCGATGTGCGTCAAACCGTCAAAATGGAATTTCTGGAAGCTTTTACCGCTTATTTGCTCGAACTGCGCAAAGAACGTCCGAATCTGCTCATTTGCGGCGATTACAATATTTGCCACAAGCCTATCGACATCAACAGTCCCGAACGCCACACCAACGTTTCCGGATTTTTACCCGAAGAGCGCGAATGGTTCGACCGCTTTATCGGCTTGGGATTTGTCGATACATTCCGGGAATTTAACCAATCCCCCGAACAATACAGCTGGTGGAGTTTCCGAGCCGGCTCGCGTGAAAGAAATATCGGCTGGAGGATTGACTATCATATTGTTACCGAATCATTAAAGAACCGGTTGAAACAGGCGGCTATCCGTCAGGAAGCGTTTTTTTCGGATCATGCGCCCGTTGTTGTAGAATTGTAAAGAAAGCGATTATGCCTAACGAATATCGATCCGGTCGTATGTTCCGGTATTTTTTTATTATCACCGCTGCAATTATTGCCATAGCTTCTGTTTGGATTACCAACACTTTGGTCAATCAATTGAAAGAAGAGGAACATAAAAAAATAAAGATATGGGCTGAATCCGTTGCATTACTTTCCATGCAACCCGAATTTGAAGGGCTGAAAGGTGAAGAAGCGAAAGCTTTTTCTGCTTATAAAGAGCACCTGTTGAAAATAATTCAGGATAATACAACAATTCCGGTGATAATCGCCGACGATTCCGGAGAAATAGGCGATTCGGACTACAGGAATATTCTCGTTCCGGAACAGGATAAAGACACATACTTAAAGAAGCAACTTGCAAAATTTGCAAGGAATCATGAGCCGATTACGATTTCGACGCCTATAGGAGAGAATGAAAATCTTAATTTGTATGTATATTATGACGATTCGACCGTATTGAAACGATTGCGCTTATTCCCCATCGTGCAGTTGACTGTTGTTTTCGTTTTTATTGTCATTTCATTTTTAGCGTTAACCAGCGCTCAAAGGGCGGAGCAAAACCGAGTCTGGGTAGGCTTGTCGAAAGAAACGGCACATCAGCTGGGAACGCCGATTTCTTCCTTAATGGCTTGGGTAGAATATTTTAAAACAAAAGATATTGATGCAAAACTGCTCAACGAAATGGACAAAGATGTCCAGCGATTGAAAGTCATTGCCGAACGCTTCTCGAAAATCGGTTCCAACGCCGAACCTGAATTTATGGATTTGGCAACAGCAATCGAAAATGCTGTGGAATACATGGGCAAACGAATTTCTTCCAAAGTAGCGATTTCCACCGATTTACCCGACGAACCGATCACTATCCTCATGAACGAATCGCTTTTCGGATGGACACTTGAAAACCTGATTAAAAACGGCGTAGATGCGATGGACGGACAGGGCGAAATCAAAATTCATGCTTTCAGGAAAGGAACCAAAGCAATCATGGACATTTCCGATACCGGAAAAGGCATTCCAAAATCGAAATTCGATTCGATATTTCATCCGGGCTATACGACTAAAAAACGCGGATGGGGATTGGGATTATCATTGGTCAGACGCATCATTGAATCCTACCAAAAAGGTAAAATCTATGTTTATAAATCCGAATTGGGAAAAGGTACAACTTTCAGGATTGAGCTGAAGGTTGTTTGACGGATTATCCGCATTTGGATAATCCGCAGGAAGTGCAAGTCAAACAGCCTTCCTGATAAACCAACGATTCCTGATTGCAATTCGGACATTTTTGTCCTTTGGCATGAGCGCCGTCCTGAACATATTTTTTCAATGCACGTTCCACGCCGTTTTTCCACGTGTTGATTGATTCATCTTTCAAATCCAACCCTTCTATCAATTTAATTACCTGATCCACAGGCATTGAGTAACGCAATACGCCGGAAATTAATTTGGCATAATTCCAGTATTCCTGATTGAATTTTTGCGATAAGCCTTCGATGGTCGTTTTATACCCTCGTTTATTCGTATATTGAAAATCATAGCGTTTGGCGCCGTTTTCATCTACATTTTTAATAATTGCTCCTTTCGTAAGATTTTTCGGCAGGAAAATGCCTTCCTCCTCGTCGTTGATACCTGTAAATATTTCGTAAGGACGACCATTTAGCAGACCTACGAAAGCAATCCATCGCTCTTTGTTGTTCTGGAATTTCACAATATCGGCTTCCAGTTCGCGCGGTCGCTTGGCGACAATTACCGGAGGCTCAATACAATCCCGCTCTTTCTTTTTGTCATCGGTTGCCAGCAGCACTCCGCTTCGCGAACCTTCGCGATAGACCGTACAGCCTTTGCACCCTGATTTCCAAGCTTCAACATAAAGTTTGTTTACCAATTCTTCGTCCACGTCGTTCGGCAGATTAATGGTAACGCTGATCGAGTGATCCACCCATTGTTGGATTCTTCCCTGCATTTTCACCTTCTGCAACCAGTCCACATCATTGGACGTTGCTTTATAATAGGGCGATTTCGCAATTAATGCATCTATTTCTTCCGCCGAATACCGTTTGATGGTGGAATATCCGTTTGCCTCCATCCAATTCACAAATTTATGATGGAATACAATATATTCTTCAAAAGAATCGCCTACTTCGTCCACAAAATCCACCTTGGCGGAAGCGTCGTTCGGATTGACTTTTCTTCTCCGCTTGTAAACCGGAAGGAAAACCGGCTCGATGCCCGAAGTGGTTTGCGTCATCAACGAAGTGGTTCCGGTAGGCGCAATCGTCAAGCAGGCGATGTTGCGGCGACCGTATTTTTTCATATCTTCAATTAATTGCGGATCAGCCGCTTTCAGTCTGTTCATGAACGGATTGGATTCTTCTCTCGTTGCATCGAAAATTTCAAAAGCGCCGCGTTCTTTCGCCATTTGTACCGATGAACCATAAGCCGCCAAAGCCAACCGTTTTTGAACATCTTCCGCAAACGCAGTAGCTTCTTCCGTTCCGTAGCGGAACCCAAGCGCTGCCAGCATATCGCCTTCAGCCGTAATTCCTACGCCTGTTCGACGACCAAGCAACGTTTTGCTGCGGATTTTCCCCCAAAGCAAGCGTTCGGCGTGTTTTACCTCTTCCGTTTCCGGGTCGGTTTCGATTTTTTCAAGAATTGCATCAATCTTTTCAATTTCCAAATCAATAATATCGTCCATAATTCGTTGAGCCAAAGCGACATGTTTTTTGAATAAATCAAAATCAAAAGATGCTTCCGGAGAAAACGGATTCTTTACATACGAATAAAGGTTTATTGCCAATAACCGGCAGCTATCGTAAGGACACAGCGGAATCTCGCCGCAAGGATTCGTCGAAACGGTGCGGAATCCCAAATCGGCATAGCAGTCGGGAAGCGATTCGCGGAGAATGGTGTCCCAAAACAAAACGCCCGGTTCCGCCGACTTCCACGCATTGTGAATAATTTTACTCCAAAGTTCTTTGGCGTTAACTTCGCTGGTGTATTGCGGATGATTAGAATTAATCGGATATTGCTGATTGAAAGGAAGATCATTGATTGCGGCGTTCATAAATTCGTCGGTCACTTTGACCGAGACGTTGGCGCCGGTTACTTTTCCTTCCGTCATTTTTGCATCAATAAAAGCTTCTGCATCGGGATGTTTGATGGAAACGCTCAACATCAGTGCGCCGCGCCGTCCGTCCTGCGCCACTTCGCGGGTCGAATTGGAAAAACGCTCCATGAAAGGCACTAAGCCGGTGGAAGTCAGCGCCGAATTTTTAACCGGAGAACCTTTGGGGCGAATGTGCGACAAGTCGTGACCGACTCCTCCCCGCCGTTTCATCAGTTGCACCTGTTCTTCATCGATTCGGATAATCGCTCCATACGAATCGGCTGATCCGTCCAAACCAATTACAAAACAATTGGATAGCGATGCTATTTGAAATTCATTTCCAATGCCTGTCATCGGACTTCCTTGCGGAATAATATACCGAAACCGGTCGAATAAATTGAACAATTCTTTCTCTAAAACCGGATTTGGGTACTTTTTTTCGATACGGGCAATTTCACTCACCAAGCGGTGATGCATATCCGCCGGCGTCTTTTCGTAGATTGCGCCGAATGCATCTTTCAATGCGTATTTTGTTACAAATACCTTAGCGGCTAATTCGTCGCCGCAGAAATATTCCAATGATGCTTTATACGCATCATCAAAAGTATAAGTATTCTTTTTCATAAGGAATGTTAGAATATTAGCTAAATTTTTTGTAAATTAGTTTTTTTAAAATCAAGTCCAAAAGTAATAAATATTTCTTTTCGTTGAATACATTTGTTGATAAGTTTTCCAAATAAAAAATTATATGGTTGATATACAATGAAATAAAATTTTAAGAAATAAAAAAAGTTTTCAAAAAAAAATTTTAGTTAATAATTGAGTCAAACAATTGGGATAATTTAACTAAAAAATCATACCTTTGTGATTTGAATTTAATTTTTTATTGTTTATTATATGACTATTTTGCAGCTTTTTAAAAATATATCACCATACGTCCGCCCTTATAAATGGTTGGTAATACTTGCATTAGCCTTGACTTTCATTGGCGCTTTAACGGCGCAGGTCAATGCCTACGTACTGCAATACACCGTCAACAGTATTACTTCGCTTGTGGAACAACACAAGCCATTGAAAGATGGTATAAATATTGTGGTTGTTATTTCTATTATTTTGTTAAGCAAAGAGTTAATCAATATTTTCATCTCTTTCGGGCAGAAATTTTTTGGTGAAAAAATCAGGATTATGATTTCTAAAGACCTTGCCCAACAGGTGATAGAAAAGGTTTTAACTTACCGTATGGCGTTTTTTACCGCTGACGAAAGCGGTTCGGGTAAATTGCAGACCCGAATCGACCAAGGCGTTTCAAGTTTGACGCGCACAGTACAAAGTTTTTTTATCGACATTTTTCCGCTTTTTACTTCTGCTATCGTTGCGCTGCTTGGTATGTTCAATGCCAACTTCTACGTTGGGCTTGTAGGGCTGTGCCTCGTCCCTGTTTATTTTTTTATCAGCCAAAAACAGGCGCAGAAGCTCAAAGGCTGGCGCCGCAATATGCGTGTTTACCGCGAAAATAAGTCGGGCGGAATCATTAACATTCTGGACTCGATAAACGTAATAAAATCGTTTAACCGTGAAGATATTGAGGCAAAAAAGCAACTCGACCTGCAAACCGCCATGACTGACACGCAAATGCGTACACGTTCAACCAATTTTATGTTCGATGGACTGAAAACCTTTACCGAACAATTCGGCGTTGTAGTTATCATTATATTAACCGCTTACCTTGTACTGTCGGGACAAATGAAAATCGGAGCGATTATGCTCCACATCATGCTCTTCAACAATGTCACCGCTCCTATCCGGCAACTGCACCGCATCTACGACGATGTCAATGACGCCCTGATTTACGCCGAAGGTTTTTTCGATATTATGAATTCCTATTATCAAAAAGAACAATCGGGCGAATACCGTCCCGAAAAAGTTTTTGGAAAGTTTGAATTGCGGAACGTCGATTTTACCTATCCGAATGGCACGCAAGCTTTGTTTGACGTCGATATGACTATTCTTCCGAATAAAATCACAGCGCTGGTGGGGCTTTCCGGCGCCGGCAAAAGTACGGTCATCAATTTACTCGACAAATTCTACGAGCCGGGCAAAGGCGAAATCCTGCTCGACGGCGTGCCTCTGCAAGCGTACGACACTAAATTCTTGCGAGAAAACATCGGGCTGGTTCTGCAAAAGAATCATATTTTCAGCGGTACGATAGCCGAAAATATCCTCTACGGTAATCCCGCCGCTTCTTATGAAGAAATGGTAGAGGCTTCCAAACAGGCTTATATTCACGAACAAATCGCCGCATTGCCAAACGGTTACGAATCTTCCGCCCTGTTACTTTCGGGCGGTCAGCAGCAACGAATTGCGATTGCTCGAATGTTTTTGAAAAAGCCGCCCATCATCTTCCTCGATGAACCTACGGCAAGCCTTGATGCCATTGCTACCGAACAGATAAAGAACAGTCTTGACGCTATAAAAAAAGACCGCACAGTAATCATTATTTCACACAGCATTTCGCAATTTATTGATTCCGATATGATTTATGTGATGAAAAACGGACAGGTAGTAGAACGCGGTACGCATGAAGAGGTTTATCATCAAAACGGGACTTACAAGGAAATATTTGATGCTGCGGCAAGAAGTCTGAATGTGGAGAAAATTAGCGGGACGATGAATTAAATAACTCCGAACTAAGTTTTTTCAAAAAAACATTCTAATTTTGTAGCTAATAAAATTGTTACCAACATTTATTCACTGATTAATTTTTATTTTATGAGAAGCCATATCTTAATCCTTATACTGCTTGTGCTATCCGGAATCACCTTTCTGTCGGCGCAAACAAGCCTTCCCGACAGCAAACGCAAGTCTTCCGAATTATACGTTTATAAGGCAAGCATTAAAGACCTGCGGCAAATTTATCTGAAAGATATAAATCCTGATGAAAACATGTTGCAAACATTTGTAACAAGTTATGCAAGAAACGAAAAAGAACCTTCTCTACTAAGGGGAAATTATTTCATTGCAGGCGCTGATGAAAATAATTTAGTTTTCAGCGACTATACGGTTGATGACCTTAATTTCAAAATCATTCCAGGCGAGCAGATGAAACTCTGTCTTTATGATTCGCCGGGCAATATCATTCGTGATGCTGAGGTGAAATGCGGTTCCTCCAAATTGAAATTCGACAAGACAACCAATACCTACAATACCAACAAAGTAAAAGACGGACAAATTATTGAAGTTAACAACAAGGGAGTATTGCATTATATTGAAATAGAGAAAAAAGAATCTTACCGCTATTATTCAAACAGCAACCTGTTCAAAAAAAGCTGGCGGACAATCAAATGGAAGTGGCTTGGTTTAAAGCGGAATATTTCAGGACTTTTCAATCCCGATGATCGACCGGTTAGAGATAAATATACGGGATTCATTGTTTTCAGCAAACCCAAATATAAACCCGGCGAAACGGTAAAGTTGAAAGCTTATATGACAGACTATAAAGGCAAATTATACAACACACCGGTAGATATTCGATTACACGGCGATTATTATTCCGATAAAACAGATACTACGCTTGTAAAGAATCTTTCCCCCTATCGCCCCGGCATGTATCAATACGAATTTAAACTGACTGATAGCCTCAATCTGGAATTAGACAATGATTATATTGTAGCATTAAAAACAAAAAATAAAAAAGACAATGAACTCAGCGGCGCTTTCAAATACGAAGAATACGAATTGAAAAGCGCCAAGTTTTCCGTTGAAACACAGAAAACAGAATATGCGGCAGAAGATTCAGTCAAAATTAAATTCAAAGCTACCGACGAAAACGACATGGCGTTGTATGGAGGAAAAGTGGAGATAACGGTTACTCCGGCAAAATATGGCAACCCGAAATTGAATAATCAGCAATCGGCATTTATCCCCGATGTGCTATGGACTGAAACCGTTGATATGAGCGAGGTGTCGGAAAAAGAAATCACCATTCCCGATTCGATTTTTCCGGCGGGAATTTCGCTCAACTATGAAGTGAAATGTACCTTTCTTAGCGCCGACAATGAAAAAGTAGAACAGTCGAAAACGCTTTTCAGGAATGCAAATGACTATCTCATCGACTTTTCTATGGGAAAAGGCATTCTTACTATCAATGAGTTGCATAAAGGAGAACCGCAGCAAACGCAGGCTGCAATCAAGGTCTTTGGCGAGAATGAAGAAACAATTTCGGAAAACGCTGTAACCTTACCATATAAGTTAACCGTACCTTGGTTTGCTTCCGATATAGAAGTAACGACAAACAATTCAAAAGGCTATTTTTCCCCTGAAGACGTTAAAGACGAGCAGCTCGGCTATCAATTCTATCGCAGGAATGATTCTGTTTTCCTGAAAGTTGAAAATCCGGCAAATATTCCTTTCTGGTACACTGTGCGAAAGAAAAATAATGAAATTGCCAAAGGATATACCACTCAATTGAATTATTCCGTAAAAGATAACGGCAAGGAAGGATACAGCATGCAACTTTCCTATCTCTTTGGCAAAGAAAGACAGATAGAAGAAAAATTGCCTTTTGTCCGGAAAAATATGTCGATAGACGTTTCCACGCCAACAACCGTTTATCCGGGTCAGAAAACAAATGTTACCGTATCCGTTACCGACAAAAAAGGAAAACCGGTTGAAAATGCCGATATTACCGCCTATTCTTTTACGTCGAAATTTAGCGACTATTCCATGCCGTATCTTGCTATTAAAGGGGAAGCCCGCTATGCAAAACAATTCAAAAATACAAAATATAATCCCGATGAAAGCGGAATAAATAATCAGAAATCGTCTTTAACTTGGGAGCGTTGGAAACAATATATGTCGCTTGATACCATTGAGTATTACAAATTCCTTTATCCCGACATTTTCTATTCTTATGAAGAACCGAGCGCTGACGGAACTACGCAGATTGCTCCATACGTCGTAATCAATGGCGCATTGCAAGGCGTTCATTTGCTTTGGATAGACGACAGACTGTATTATGTAAAGCAAGCCCAACAATTTGATACATATCTGTTCCGAGTTACTCCCGGAATACACAATTTGAGGTTTCGCACTTACAACAGAGAAGTTTCGGTTTATAATGTTTTGGTAAGAGTAGGTACAAAAACGATCCTGTCGTTTGATGCGGGAATACCTTATATTCGTAAAAATGTGTATGGAAATGCGACAACTCCCTTTGCTCTTGTTTCCAAGCCGGTAAAAAAGAAAGAGCGGGGAATGTTAAGCAAAAAGGAAACGGATTATTTGTCCACGCAATTAATCACTGTTGATAATAATTTCGGAATCATGGAATTTCCGGGAGTAAAAAAATATCTTGAATTACCTGTATATATCAATACCGGAAATACCAACTATTACCTTGATCCCAAACAACGAACAAGTTATGAAAACATATTGCGCGCCAATGTGAATGCTCCCATTTTGGCAGGACCTTTTCCTTACCGCAATACAATGAACGGATTATCGGATATGGCAACCCTGTATGCCGACATGAAACCTTTAACCAATTTTCAAATAGAAGGAGGATATAATTATACTTTATTTCAGAATTTCCAAAAGATGAAAAGCTGGGAACGTTCGCCTGTTGAGAAATGGGCAAATTCATTTGTTCCTGCTACTGATTTCAAAACCAAGTTATTGACTGAAGAAAATATCAATGAATATTTCAATACGAAGATTACAAGCAATTTAAAATCGCTTTCCGGCAGAGTTGATGCCGGAAGAACAGATGATAAAGACAAAAATAAAACCTGTAGGCTTAGTTTATTCCTGAATTTTGAGAACAGTGGCTCTGACTTAAAAAAGCCTGCTTTCATATTTATTGTGCCTCAAAATAAAGAGGATATAATAGATTATGGTCTTTATTATGGAGGAACTCGTCAATTCAGCAACTTGCCTGAAGGCAATATGAATATTCATTTGGTTTTCGGAGATACTACTTCTTACAGCGTACCCATTACCTTATATAAAAATGGACAAAACTACTTGAATTTATGGCTTGATTCTATCCGGCGTGACGATGATAATAAACCGGCAGTAACTGCATTTGATTTATTTCGACGGAATACAACGAAACGATTTGCCGCTAATCCTTATGCTGCTATGCAGAAAGATGCTGTTACTAAAGTTGTTCCTGCTCAACCGACCGGTAAATTTAATAACAATAATTTGTTAAAAGGGATAATAACAGGCACAGTAAAAGACAGTTCTGGAGAAGTTCTTATTGGCGCTACCGTTAGAATAAAAGGCACATCTACCGGCACGGTTACCGATTTCGATGGACATTTCGAACTCAAAGGCGCTTCCGATGGAGATAAAATAGAAATTGCATATTTAGGCTATATTCCTGCCTTTGTTAACTATCAGAAGGGATATGATTATAATATTGTGTTAAAAGAAAGTGTCAATCGTTTAGAAGAAGTAGTGGTAACAGGATATGGAACTCAAAAAAAGAGCGCTTTAACAGCGTCAATTGTTACTATAAATGCAGATAAATCGGCTTTACAGTCGCTTGATAGTCAGGTATTAGAAGGAAGGCTTGCCGGTTTAATGGGAGCCACGTCTGGAATAAGGATAAGAGGCGCTTCAAGCGTGAATGAAACAAATGCTCCATTGATTATTGTCAACGGTTTGCCTTATGACGGAAAATTGGAAGACCTTGACCCAAGCAGCATTGTCTCGTTAAGTATTTTGAAAGACCAGACTGCAACTTCCGTATATGGCGCGAGAGCGGCAAATGGCGTAATCATGGTTCAATCCAATACTTTGAAGAAAGGAAATGAAAATCAGGGTGAAAATGGGCAGGGAGCTATGGAACCGGGCAACAGTATGCGGCGGAATTTCCACGATGACGCTTTCTGGCAACCGGCATTAAAAACGAATGAAAAAGGGGAAGCTTCGTTTGAAGTAACTTATCCCGACGATATTACGAGTTGGAATGCCTGTTTTATCGCTATCGGCAACAGGAAACAGACCGACAAAAAACAACTGAGCATTCAAGCGTTCAAAGCGTTGACGGCTCGACTTTCGACGCCGCGTTTTGCAATCAGGGGCGACAGTTTGAACGCAATCGGAAGAATCGCCAATCATCTCAATGATTCCATTGAAGTGAACCAAACCATAACCGTTGGAGGAGCGACTCAAGAGAAAAAAATCGGTATGACCACTTCCCATGTAGAACAAATACCGGTAACGATTTCCGGCGGAGACAGCGTCACTGTCGCTTATTCCATGAATCAGCCCAATGGTTATTTTGACGGCGAAGAACGTTCTTTCCCTGTTTTTGAGAAAGGAATGTTGCAAACCTGCGGTGAATTCAAAGTCATTAACGACACAATCACAACAACTTTCAATCTCAATCCCGATTTAGGAGCCGTCACTTTGCACGCGGAAGCGTCGAGCCTTGATGTTTTCCTCAAGGAAATTGATAAGATCGACCGTTATCCCTATTTTTGCAATGAACAAATGGCTTCCAAAATAAAGGCGTTGTTGTCGAAGAAAAGTATAGACGGCGTTCTTGGTAAAGAGTTCAAAGACGATAATAAGATAAGAGATTTGATTAATCGCCTCAAAAACAACTGTAACGCCGAAGGATTATGGGGCTGGTGGAACAAAAACAAGACCGAATTTTGGATTTCCAAACAAATTATCGGAGCTATGTTAGATGCCGAAAAAGCAGGATTCAAAACCGGCACCGATACGTTGAAACTCCGTGCGGTTGTGGAGCAGCAGTTGAAAGACGGCTTGGCAAAACTTCCGATGATAGCTCCTTACGAAGGCGCTTTCGCCCGGCAAGAGTTGCTCGACCGGTTGCTTTTGCTCAAAAAACTCAATGCTCCGGTCGATTATCAGTCTTATTATGCGCAAATTGATTATCAATTGAAATCCCTGACAGTCAATGATAAACTGAAGGAAATGTTTTTGTTTTCAGCGCTTGGGTTGAATGAAAAAATCAACATGGACACATTGATGTATTATGCCCGTAAAACCATGTTAGGCTCCATGTTTTGGGGAGATGAGAAAGAAAACAAATATTATTCGCCCTGTTACAACAATGTTGAAAATACGCTAATGGCTTACAGCATTTTGAAAAACTTGGGCGGTCGCGAGCCTGATTTGGAAAAAATACGGAATTATTTCTTTGAACGCCGTCGCGATGGTTACTGGCAAAATACATACGAATCGAGCCGGATTATCGAAACAATCCTGCCCGATATGTTAAACCCAAAGACAAGCTATTCGGAAGTGTCAATGAACGTCAACGATAAGAAAGTTTCCACATTTCCATATACTGAAAAAATAGATGCGAACCAGTCTGTCAGGATTAAAAAGGAAGGTGCTTTGCCGCTTTTCGTTACGGCGTATCAGCAGGAATGGAATCGGAATCCGCAACCGGAATCGTCTAAGGGATTTGCCGTTCAAACTGTTTTTAAGGAAAATCAGGATACGGTTTCCGTTCTCAAAGCGGGAAAACCGGTAAATTTGGAAGTCACAGTCAACGTGGACGCCGATGCCGAATACGTTCAGATAGAAGTTCCTATTCCTGCCGGTTGCAGTTATGAATCAAAGCCTGCCGCTTTCTACGGCAAAGAAGCTAACAGGGAATATTTCAAGGAAAAAGTTTCTATCTTTTGTAATCAGTTAACGAAAGGCGAACATCGGTTTACTGTCGAACTGATTCCGCGATTTACTGGAAGATATACGCTCAACCCTGCAAAAGTGGAGTTGATGTATTTCCCGACATTTTATGGAAATGATGAGGTTAAGTCAATGGAGATTGAGTGAGGAATAATACTCCTTCAACTCCCTGACATCTTCCCCCTGATCAGTAAACACTTCCAGCAACAACGGACGAACGGTCGGCTCCGGCTGAGTAAAAACAGCCAGCGCTTCGTTTAATTCATTACTATTGTGTATGGCAGTATAATCAAATCCGCATTCGACCGCCCAGCCTTTCGCTGACGCAGTATGCGTTCCCGCAACAAACCGGCGCGTCTGTTCCGTCATCTCAAGTCCTCCCAGCGTATGAAATATTTCTCCGCCTCCGTTATTGAGCAACATAATGCGCAGGTTGTTTCCAATGTGTCCGTTCCAAAGGGCATTCATATCGTAAAAGAAACTGAGGTCGCCGATTACCGCGAAATTTATTTTATCGGAAGCCGAAGCGTATCCTGCCGCTGTGGACAGCGAGCCTTCGATTCCGGAAGTTCCGCGGTTGCAGAAAACGTTAATTCCATTTGGAATAGAAAATAGTTGAGCGTATCTCACTGTTGAACTGTTGCCGAGATGCAGTACGGACTCTGGCGGCAGTTTTTTTAATAGAGCGCCGATAGCTGCTTGTTCCGAATACAAAAAATCGGGTTTGGTGATTTTGTCTGAAAGAGCTTTCCATTGCATCGGATAAGTCATTGGCTTAGTAGAAAAATCGGCGATTTTTTGTAAAAATCCGTAAGGTTCCGCTTCGATAATCATAGTGACAGCGCCGAATAAATCAATAACTTCGCCTCTGGCAGATATATGCCAGTGCTCTTTTGGCGGATAGCTGCGGAGGAATTTTTTGAAACGCTTGGATACAATATCCCCGCCGTAAGTGATGAGCAAGTCGGGACTTAGTTCTTTTAGGCGTTCTTCCGGTAAAGCGTGTAAAACAGTATCAATATTACGGACAGCAGGTATAAAAGAATTTAAGTTAGCGGTATGTTCGGCAATTAGCGCAAAACGCTTGTTTAACGCTTCGCCTGCCGCCGCATCTAACGGACAATTCGCAGGCATCTGACCGGCAATCAACATACACCGGTCGTAAGCGCTCAGACGTGTGTTCCACTCATCAATATTTTCATTGTTGAAACCGGACGATTGGCAACGCTTGATAACCCGCACTTCAGGTAATTTCTCGGCGTTAAGCCGAAACAACGGTTCGGAAAT
>Ga0123357_10003739_pt1 | contig 17574 bp, 10 predicted proteins | sample TergutEmb28metaG_FD_89873 | JGI IMG/M metagenome (GOLD analysis project Ga0123357, IMG submission 89873) | Embiratermes neotenicus P4 segment gut microbial communities from Petit-Saut dam, French Guiana - Emb289 P4 | ecosystem: Host-associated > Arthropoda: Insects > Digestive system > Gut ... | reverse complement strand
ATACATACATACATACATACATACATACATACATACATACATACATACATACATACATACATACATACATACATACATACATACATACATACCTGTGTATATATATGCCTGTGTTCATATACATATACACCCACATGTATGTTACATGTAACAACACAGAACACTATCTGTAATATCATCATCATCATCATCCATCACCTGTTACGCCTTGATAAACCTGTTTCGGCCTTGTCTAATAGTCTCTTCAAAGGTCTTCCAAGTCATCTTTGTCAATTTGTTCCATAATTCTACATTATTTTTGGTTTTTCACATTGAGGCTGGAAAGTAATATTTAATTCCCTAGGACGGCTTACTTGCCTGCCGTTAGGTAGTCCAGTGGTGCGGTTGCCAACTTTTAGCCTCTGGACAGCATTTCCTCTGCGAATGATGGAGCAGTTATAGCGCTGTGACTCGGTCTCCAGAGCATCGTTAGTTAGAGCAGGTTGCACCACGGGCAGTGATGATAGGGTTGGGTAGGAGAGGTTACTGAATGCACTGCACTACACTTCAAACCCGGTATCTGTAATGATTAACAATAATTCATTTCTATCAAATTTATAAATTCTAGCTCAGAAAACCGTATTTAAAGTTCATTTACACTGTTGTGTTGCTTGTAACTGCATTTGGTAAAGGTAAAGCCATCCCTGTACAGGCCTGTAATAGGCCCTGAGTGTCCAGGAGGTAAGGCACCCTGATTTCGATACAGTCGGCACATGAAGGTGGAAAGTTTGTCAGCCGTACGCACCGGCCGCCTGTAACCCTCCAGAAAGCATTCCTGGCACTGATTTCTGTTAGAGATTGATTTGACCCCAGGGCCCTAGTGCGACTGGAAGGATTATATCATTGAAAATTCCAACCGAACCCGTGACCTTCCGGCTTGTAGCTCAGTCTCAACCAACTACGCCACCGCCTTGCATTAGGATTTTTTTCGTTTGTTTTACTTATTCTTGTACTGTATCATTGTCCTTGAGGAACTTGCGGTATTGAAGGTTATCCATAAAAATATCCGAGAATTTCGGAAAATATAGGATGGGTTAGTAATAGATGCATTTGAGACTTTTAAATATATACTGTAACCGGTCAGTGTCCGTAGTTCAATTCTCAGGCTGGGCTTCAAGTAGATGAGAATCTAAACTGGTTGTCTGGCTCTTAGCCAGTTTAAATTAAATAAAATTGTTCTATTCAATGTCTGCAATGCGCGGAGAGATTTATCAGTTCAAACCTCTAATTGATCTCCGTATAAAAGTCTCTTACATCATGAGAATGGGTACAGGTCTGACATACCTCATTTCCGTTAAAGGCTTAAGATTTCTTCTTTGTGTAGCGACAGGTAAGTGCTGCTTTTTTCGAAAGGATATTTTCGGACGGGCTTGCTGGCAGAGGCCGTTTTCTTGACCAAGAGACATTCCAGAACTCGGAACGTAATGTTGGATTTCACGAAGAGGAGAAGGATCGAAACAAAAGGAACAGTGCAGAATTCATCTTAGGAGTCTCCATGATTGCGTGTCAGACAACAATTAACACGAAGTGTGTGATAAATTTATAACGACGACTAACCAAAGCGGCTCCTATCCCTCCGTATATTCCTTGGGATGGATTTATGTTCACCGATGCGCATACGAAGTATTGTAACCAAGAGTTGGGCAGCTTAAGGCGGATACTTACATTAACCTGTTGGCCGTGTTATGTGAAAAAACTAGAGTAGCCTACATGGTACAAATATATTAGAGAGCAAGTGAAGTTGTTTCTTTTCACTTCCTGAAGGCATATGGGAAAAGGTGACACTGGTCAATAGGTGGGGGTTAGCAGGCAGCGTCACGCACCGCGGCTTTAGCTCCCCGTACCCATTAAATTGGAAATGTTTTGGTCTCCAGATTCTGTTTGGACCCTTTAAAGAAGAGAAAAATTTCTTGTCACTATCTGAAATCTAATAATAATTTTTTCGGTTTTCCAGCCCACAGCATAATCAGGCTCAAAATTAACGAATATAAAGAAATTAATATGACATAAACCTTACCAAAGAGAGAATTAGAGAAAATCACAAAACGATATTTCAGGTGAATGCAGAATAACTAACAGCAAAACTAGTAGCTGAGGCATATCGTCTGACTTTCATCGCTAACTTAAAGTAGTAACCACGAACCAAAATTTCAGTGCATCGTATGGACACTAAATAGCTCAGGAGTCGTCTTATTCCTTCCGCTTTAAATCAAGGCCGGAAAGTCGACTTCACTGGAGGATCACCCTGGTTTCCCCCAGCCCGAGGGTAGTGTGGGGCTAGAGTTTTTATAGGCTACTAACTTTTCCTACTGTGCATTAAGTCAGTGTTTATAAACCATTACGTTTAATGTTCTCTGGTTTGTAGCCCGGTTAAAACTTACAAATATCCCTGACGAATCTGTTGTTTCCATCTTCATTGTAGTAGTACACAGAATATAGAGACAGGAGGTTTCTCCGAAACGGGGATGTGTTTATAGCAGACTAATCGGCACGTGCCCGATAACACAGCAAGCGCCATATTCGCTACCGCCAGAAAACCAAAACTTCATAACCCTTCTTCAAGTCTTGTTTAGTTGGACAAATATGTGTACTTTTACCACTTTATTATACATAGGCTTATTAATATAAATTTGTTAGTTTTCTACATTATAACGCGTTAAGTCCAGGACGATAGTTCGACTGGGTTGTGCTTTTCTGTCGTGCTGGGCTGCTGTGTGGAAGTGGTGCAGGGAACCTTCAAGGAATTTCCTGTGCGGATGCCAGTTGATGCCGAGTTACCGTACTAGAATGGCAGAGTAGAAGAAACGGTCAACTGGCGTGTTGTGGAGCGCTAGAGGTTTCAGAGAGAAATAGTGGCCAGTAGTGAAAAAGGCACTCGGTAGAAAGTACGAGGACGATGTCGGCCGTGAGGTGATTGTTCGACAAGGGCATTTGGTGATTACTTTCGATATCTAAATTGTGTGTTTGTGAGTTTAAGTTTGGCGAAGTGATAAGGTTGGATTCCGACCAAACTTCAACTGGTGCAGCAATTATTGCACTCCTTTCTATTTTCTGAAACACTGCATAACGTCGCCTGCAACAACTTTGGATTCCACGCGCTAAGCCAAGCAGCCCCAGACGACAGAATGTCACGTGTTGCATCAGCACCTATCCTTGCAGCATCTCTGAGTTCAGGCGCAATCGAACCGAATAGTTAGGGCCGGTTTGACCGTCTTCCTTTTGTTGTATAACAGGTAGAAACTAAAGCGCTAGCCTCATCTTCAATCCATGTGTTGTAATTTGTTAACAGCTCTTTCATTTTTAATATTACAGAACGTCGAAGAAGATTTGTACAGAATATATCACAGTGGAAGTACAATAGCAACAACTTGAATTGTTTCACAGTGCATACTTGAAGCAAAAATCATTTGTCTTTGCCGGTTTAAGTAAATGAAGACAGTATACAAGCCAGATATTAATGTCAATTCTAGACAACAAGGAACAGAATCAGAATATTGTTGGACGTAACTGTTTGGCAATAATTACTTGCAAACCCGAGATTAGTTTAGCATTTATGGTATCTGAATAAATTACAAAACTAGTCGTATGATGGGGTGCAGGCTAATAACACACGGGTCCTCTATAATAGAAACCTTGAAGTTTTCCTCAGTTTGTGGAAAATTCCCAGACGTAGAGTGTACATACTTCCGTTGCGGGGTGTAATTGCATTGGCCAAACCACATCATTATTGTTGGGACATATCTGTTCTGGAGTTTTTTAATACAAATCAGGGTTGTTATATAAATGGTCATACTTCGTGAAGAGAAAGTTAAAAAAATTCGCGTGTTGCACGCTGTGTGATAACTTTCGGGCTCTCGAAATCCAGTAATGACTATATGTAAGACCATGTTTGACTCCGAAATTCAGAACTTTTAAGCGATTTCGAAAATTGACAAAAGTGACTATTAGCTTCGCCATGTCTGTCTGTCCATCCGTCCGTCCTCCTGGAACAACTCGGCTCAACTGGACGGATTTTCATGTAATTTGATATTTGAGTATTTTTTAAAAATCTGTTGAGAACCTTCAAGTTTCGTTAAAATGTCACGAATAACGTGTACTTTCCATGAACAGCCACGCAGAACTTTCCACGAACACGTACGCACATTTATGATAATACATCTTTTGATTATTCCTAGAATGAAAAATGTTTCAGGGAAAGAGGTAGAGAAAATCAAAACACATATTTTATTTCCAATAGCTCTCTCTCCTGCAAGGTCGTGCCGTTTATGAGCTAATGTGGAAAGCTATGGTACAGCCACACAGGCCACAGATGACAAAATAATTTGCGTGCTGAATAGCTAAGGCTACAGACACACACTCGGAATATGTAATACTTATAGCTTTTCCACTGCAACAATTGTTTCCACAACGCGCCTCAAAGTTACGTTTATTTGCACATTGCCTGTCTGCTCCACATAGTCTGGTTATGATGCTTTGTGATTATCACAATCAACAGCGATTGTTTCTCTGTACGGATTTCACAGACCGGTTTTTCAAATGGAAAGACAAGGGTTTTTCTGTGAGGTGCGTTTTGAATCTTTAAGTGAATATGAAATTTTAATCTTTCCACCAGGGCTCCGCATTCACCTTGATCTTACTACTGCTCTTATCACAAGGACAAGCTAAACCTCCCCGTGAATCTTCAGGAATTTCCCAATCTTACTATATTCAGTGTCGTCTTATCAGACGGATAAGATGTGACGAAGTCTAGAAATCTTCATACAACGCAAACTTTTCAGGATATCCGGAAACATTGAACATAAAACCCTTCCACGTTGTTTTTCGTCTTCTGAGGGGAAACGAATTGTTTCTCTACATACGAGCTGTATTAATGTGCCGAGGCCTCACATGAGTGGCTAAAGTTTTCGATGTTCTGCAGATATTGTTCCTTAACCATTTTCTTGTTGTTGTCACTTGCCATGTTAGCTCCTGATGAGTGCACATTACATAACGTGAACTCTCCAGCGGTCATTGGTGGTTTGTTGTGGCGAGTGAGTGATTAGCTTGCAGCTAATGGAGCCGTGACATCATAAATCTTTGACCCATTACTCACATGGTTTTGCCCGTGAGAGCATCAGAGGAAAGCGACGAAACTCTCGGCAGATCGTTTGTGTGTGATGAGAGTTTTATTTTGTTTCTCTTTCTTGCATTAATCGCGTTGTATCAGAGGACATTATTTAAGAACCTCTGGTAAGTAGAAGCATTAGCCAAACGGATGACAGTTGTAATGCTAATACAAGTGCAATCACATGAGCAATAAGAACATTGCCCTATCTGAAAATTGTGTTCATGTTTATTTATGAGATTAAATAAACTAGCATTTTCCCCACAACATTGTCAATAGTGGTGAATAGAGCCTTTTTATTCTTTTGGAGCTGCGGCCCGACGCAAGCTATGGCCTCCTCATTCATGAGGTTTCCAGATCACAGATCACACACCACATTCGGTAGGACTCCTCTGGACGAGTGATCAGCTCGTCGCAGAGACATCTGTCTGCAAACACACAACACTCACAAGAGAGAGTCATCTAAGCCTCCTGGGGAATTCGAAAGCACAATCTCAGGCGGCGAGAGGCCGCAGAACTAAACCTTTGATCGCGCGGTCACTGGGACCGGCGAATAGGGCTTAATGATTAAATTCAAAGAATGTTTGCTTGTTTCCTCGTTTAAAGAATTTTTTAATTACAATATCGATCTAGAAGTCTCCTTTACTGCATATTCTTTGCAACTGTCTGACCACCCCATCTGCAGTTTGTTTGTCCATATAGACGTGCAGTCTCACATCGGCCGTCAGACACTCTATTTGTCGGTGTCACCAGTTCTTCGGTGTCTAATAATTTCTTCCAATTTATTGTCAGGGGACTGAAGACTGCAGTGATTTTGGGATAAATTTGAGCAATGGATTAACTTTCTTCAGGGAAATAAAGGGTCTCCCATTCACTTTTATTAGTTTTTAGAAATATGTTTTAATTTAACATTACGGCTGTGATGATTATGAACATGTGCTGCGCAATGCAAGATTTTAATCGTAAAGACTTTTTAAATATATAATCAAAAGAAATTGTAAATTGGCAACTTTATAATATACTTGAAATTTTGGAATTTCTTTTATGTTTATGTATGATAAATAATGTTTTAATAATTTCATACACAATCCTCTCACAGTTAATGGGTTCAATCCTGGTTGAAACTAAAGTTCAGAACGGAGATCGCCAGAAGGAAATAAAGGTGAAAGAACGTTTAAGAAAAAAATGTATTATTACGTTGTTAAATTTTCCCAAATTCCTTCTCTGCACAGATGCTGCAGCGAAAGTTAAGGGATGTAACCTATATTCCAAACAGAATATCCCAATATTGCAAAAATAGACGAATATTAATCTCTGTTGAAATTAATAAGGATCTTTTTTTGAACATCTGAATATAGAGGCGTGGAAGAAACAGCAGTATAATTGTAAGAAACCCGAATTTAAGAGATGGTTAAATTTTTTGCAATGTCTTTCACCATATTGCTTAACTTTTCTGGTTAGGTCTTACGTGTTTAAACTTAATTAATGCTACTCCTCTGAACAGTTTTGTGCACTTTAAAAAAAAAACTGGATAAAACAAACCTGTGCATAAATAAAATCGTTTCCGGCCCATTGTCTTTTCGAAGAAAATAACTGAATAAAACAAACGAACTTTAGTCTACTATGGAAAATATCGATTGACATTTGGTCCCTGACAGTTTAATACGGCCCTCTCTTTTGCCTGAACCTGAAACAGAACTCTTCCACTTCATCTTAGGACGACCAATAAATGAGGAACTGTTGACCGTCTCTCAGTCCGTCCACTCTTGTCTGCGTTTCAAATGATTTGCACCTTAAGAATTACATGTATCCAGTACCCAGGTCGAATTACCAGCTGCTTCTGTTTCTGTTTGGCAGGGCCCGGGTTCATGTTTTGGCCCGGAATTTGGCAAAGCGGACAGCCCTCATAATTCAATTCAGAAGATGTCAGATTGGAATCTACGATAGTTCGCAAGCCTATTCTACCCTGATTGAATTTCTGTATGGCTTCTCGGTCCCTCCATGACAATTATGCACGACTTGGAGTTTACAGTTTCCTGAGTGCCTGGGGAAGAGAGCGGGGGTGCAAGACGACACAACGAGAGGTTAATAAAGTTTAATAATTTAATATAACGAAAAGAAATAACGTTACATATACCGCTGAGCCAAACATCGAAATATTTAACACTAGTACTGTAATGTAAATACACACAAAATAAATTAACCTTCATGCCGTTGTACAGTGAAACAGGTACCATTTAAAACAACCACAATCTGAGTACAACACCATGCAGGGTTGCTGTCATGGTGTAACACAAGGACCGAAACGACTAGAGTCGTGTCGTGTCGTGCAGTGAGCAGGGACATAAGCATACAGCGTTTGGAATATTTCAGACATTTCTCGCTGAGGACGAATCTCGACGGTTTCATTACAATATTCCGGCAAAATGACGCAGTCGTTTAGCGACTCGCTAGGGGCTGGACGGTTCGGGAATCGAATCCCCGCGGAAGCGAGATTTTCCGTACGCGTCCAGAGCGGCCCTGGGGCTCACCAAGCCTCTTATACAATGGGCACCCGGTCTTTCCCAGGAGTAAAGCAGCCGGGGCTTGGCGTTGACCACCCACCCCCATCTAGCGCCAAGGTTAAAGAAACAGTAGAGCTGTAATCTACTCCCCCTCTGGGCTTTCGTGGCGTGTACTAGAGTGAATGTTACCTTTGCATTCTTACCAGGAGAAAAGGGTCTAAGTTCAATTAGGCCACGACTGCTTCCGTTACGTCCTTTCCTTTCACTGTTCATTGATCTTCCTACCTACCATTCGACATTACATAATCTGAGCTACTTAGAATTTCCTTATAGAGAAAAAAATATTTGCGGCTCGGAGTAACATTATCTGAAGATTCTTCTCTAGATCCCTTCCTCACGAAAATACTGATACTTGTGCCACATCTTAAAGTAGAGCACAGCGTTTTCTAGCAACAAAGGTCTAGGTTAAGGTCGCCCTAGAACAGGCCATGAAGGCCCAGAGGGGAGTAGATGTATAGTTCTACTCTTTCCTTAACCTCGGCGCTAGATGGGGCGGGTGGTCAACGCCACGACCTGGCCGCTTTACTCCTGAGAAAGACCCGGTACCCATTGTATAGGAGGCTGGGTGGGCACCAGGGCTGGTCCGGTCGGGTGCAGAAAATCTCGCCCCCATCGGTATTCGATCCTCGGACAGTCCAGCCCGTAGCGAGTGGCTATACCGACTGAGCTATCCCGGCCCCTCTTCTAACAGCTTCCCAAATAATCATTCTTATCTTATCTTATAATTCAGTGTATAGTAGTTAAGGTTAACATGGAATACGTTCTGAATACGCAGTTCGTAACCTATACTCCAGTGTCCCACAACTTGGGGGGGGGGATTGACAAAAGCGACTGGATGAATTTTATCAAGAGTGTAACAGAATTCACTTGTCAGTATTGGATTGCACAAGACGTCTCCATTGCCTCCGTTTTGCTCAGCTGTCTTTACTGTTAATGTTACTTCTTGCCTGAGGCTCTATTAGTAGTCTAAGCACTCTATAATGCCGTAGGGGTGAGGCAGATCTGCTGACAGATGCTACACTCTTGTTGTTGGTCAGGTCGAGGATGATGGATGACGTCTCAACGTCAGCTTGAAATTTCGCCACTTTGAGTGTCCAAACTGAGATTTTAAGCAAAGACTGCAATTGTTTTGTTCTGGCAAAAAGCCCCCGTATTAATTGTGGTTCAGAAAACATGTGTAAGGATGTGCTGATTTAAAGTCATTAATTCCACTATTTGTGATACAAAATGTTACCTATGTGCATGACATGAAGGCAAGTGGAGGAGATGATACACAATTCCACTCATTCTTATCATTCATTACTACACGTATTTTAATATTATCTTTGGAATATTGCTAGTTTACTTACTTACATGTGGGCCAGGACAGCATAGTGGCTACGGGCTGGACGGTCCGGAGATCGAATCGCGGTGGGGTCGAGATTTTCTGCACCCGTCCGTACCGGCCTTGGGGCCCAGCCAGCCCTCTATACAATCGGTATCAGGTCTTTCCCGGGGGTAAAGCGGCCGGGTGTGAAGTTAACAATCCATCCCCATCTAGCACCGAGGTTAAAGGAAGAGTACAGCTATGCATTTACTGCCCCTCAGGGACTTCGTGGCCTGTTCTAGGGTGAACTTTACGTGTACCTTTGCTTAAGTAGGTAGTTTAATATTGCCTTTTCGATAAGGTGGGCATAGTTTTAGGCTTCGTTTGCCTAATTCCAAAATTGTGACTCCTGGGTTGAAGTTGATTATATTTAACATAACACAGTGTGCAGTCACACAATTCACTCTCACATCCTACCTTCAAACGAAATGCTAACTCTAACCTGTTTAATATGGAAATTTGATCAGTGCGTCATATTGTTAAGACACGGGAAGTCCTATGCGTGTCCGCCATTTAAGGCAAGAAGACAGGCCGTGTAAACGTATAACGTACCGTTGTGGCCCTTCCGTGTAATGTTGGCGCCTCCTTGGCCACCCTAACATCCTACCACCATTCCACTCAACGACAAGGTTATTATGGCGACGTAATGTGACCGCAAACGAAAAAAGTACTTAAGTCTTCGTGAAAAGTACCCGTCTGCCAAATTTGAACAAAATTTGGAATTTCTCAACACATTTTCATAAAAGTCCCCGATATAAAATATCACGGATCTCATTCTAGTGAGATCTGCGCCGAAACAAGCGGACAGACAGACGGAAGGACAGACAAACTAACAGCCTGATAACATTTCGGTCGAAGAGAGCGCTTTTATGACGATTTAGCATTTCGGCAACAATAAAACATACTTCATGAAAAGTGACTGATTATTTACACCATTATAACCACATTTGGGTTTTCTTTGCAGATTTTCATTACATCCTCATTAGCAAATTTCACGTAAATCCGTCCATTGTAAGCCCAGCTGAGCCATAAGAAGGGACAGACTGGTGGAAAAATGGGTAGATGGGCGGACATGAAGATAATAGACGCTTTCCGCGAATACGCGAACGCGCCTATGAATTTCAATATTTTCAGTCAGTCTGTTCCTCCTTTGCAGATGCTAGAAGTTAAAATTTGTACCAGTAACGCTAAATATTGCGAATACAAAATAGATAATATTAAAAGAGAGCTTACGTTAGGCATATCTTTTTCTGTGTTAAGAGGTAATGGAACATAATAACCTTAGTATAGAAGGTTCTTGCCTTTCAATCAATTGTGAAATTTAAGGTCTTGGATAGGAGCCCGTCATTATAACGGACCGCACGTACCGGTGCAAGCACGTAAGGAGCTATAGTTGACAAACCTACATAGGTAAAAACTTTCGCCTTATTTGGTGTTAAACTTACTTTGGCTGAAGAATTATGACCAGAGATTTATAATAAATTTCGGAATTAAAGTAAAAAATGCAATGTATAACTTTTTACAGTCCTTACCAAGATTTGTTTATTACTGAAGAATAAAAACCAACTAGATACCACTTATTATTTTACTGTACTTCTTATGGGCTCAACATGTTTCTGGCACTACTATGCCCATCATCAGGAGCTCGCGATTATAATGTTGATTAACACATTCGTCATTTCGTTCTTGGTTTGCAGTAGGTTGGAGGTTAGGTGCGGTTAGGCTGTAGTAGTGTCGGGGCTGCAGGCAAACCAAGAACGAAACGACCAATGTGGTATTCAACATCATAGTCGCGAATTCCTGAAGATGGGCATATTAATGCTCGAAACATATTCAGCCTATAAGAAGTACAATAAAATAATAAGTGGCATCTAGTTAGTTTTTATTCTTCAGTTATCACAATGATGCACGGTCCAACAAACATAAAAAAATGTTTATTACTGTTTATGTAGCGTTTATGAATGATTGGTTTACTCTCAATACTTTCTGAGTATCGAAGTCTGTACAGTGCATCGGTGTCCTACTAAACGCAATTACACTCCATGTTTGTATTTGTTCGTTGGCGTATATTTAATCATTCCTCGCGACGTACACGCTACTTTACTGTAATTCGAAGTAGGTTCTACGTAACACCGCGTTCTGTTATGCCGTCACATTTTCAAACTACGGACTTTTTCTGCATATTTCCTGCATTATATTAATAAAGAGCATTGGATGTCTTAATGAAGCATCCGCTTTCTCCACGTGCATTTTTAATCTATATGCAACGAATTCGCAATAATCCTTAAAACATTTATATTTGTGGTGTAAGCCACCCTTAGTTGGTTGGGACATATTGGCTCAATTCGAGTGTGAAACTAGGACACTCACTCTTCAGCCTCGCGATATGCTACGATAGTTTGGAAACTAGGTTACAGGAAGTTGGTCTTTGGATGAAGATTCTGTGTTCCAGATAACTATTCGGAATGAAAATATAGTGCAGGAAGTTACATAACGTTTTATTACACTGAGTTTCTTTAAAATCAACATTTGCTCAAGAAAAGTTATCACAATCTAATCAAAGCCTACTCTTCGTGTAAAAAGTTAGGTGAACGATCTTAGAGTAGCGTTGACCGTAACAAGTTTATTAAAACCGTGCCAATTATAAAGATGCTTGTATCATATTGTGAACCGTATAACAAGCACGTTAACGGCAATGATATTAGTGACAACTGTTAAATTAAACTAAAAGAGAACTACTGCGGAACGCTATTATCTTAACACTGGCTTTGTTTCGGCCAAGGCATGGGTATATTGCGGGGAAAATTACAATTAGGAAGACCAGAGCCTGCATTCAAGTGGACATGATCTTATTAGAGGAAAACTTGTATTACAAAAAACTTTCGTGCGTGTTGGTTTTAGTGTATATTTCATCACTGCGGGTTCTAACTGCCATAAAATCGAGATATGACGCGATTCAAGGAGCTTACTGTGGTTGCAAGCGATACCAAAACTTTTCTAACGATCGAAAACGGGGTTTTCATTAATATACACGGAACTAATGTATTTCAATATTTCTGTTTGCAACTGGGGACTTAAAGCAGTACCCTGCATCGGTAAGTCAGGGGTTTAAACATAAACAGAAGAGCTATTCCAAAACTATATTCTGATCCATTTTGAATATTATTCTTTACACTATCAATTAACACGATTTTACAAGCTTCATACAGTTTGTCATAAACGGCCAGGTTCTTTCAGATTTTGACGTGTCAAAAGCTAGCCCAACTATTTGACGTTCATCGCTTATCATCAAGAGAACATATTCTCTTCAGCCTCTGACTTTTCTTGTGGGCATATTCGGAAACCATACAAGCCCACCGCAGACTCAGACTTCAGAGCCTCTGCCCATACATTCAATTACAGGTTGTGTCTGCATATAAAGTTTGTTACTGCATATAATGTGCACTCTCGGCTGACATGTTTGCTGTTTCAAGTTCATTGTCCTGCAGGCTTATAAGAAAACATTTATTCTGAATGATTCACTGGGGATGAACACTGAGTCACTCCTATAGACAAATTCATGGCTGACTTAGCTGACTTCATGTCCGTACCGACAACGTATTTCACGTGTTGAACAAAGAAATGAAAGGGTCAGACATTTCTAACTTGCCTTGAATTTTTAAGACTAATGAAGAAGGAAATAAATTAGTATCCTTTGTCTTAGGTATTTATGGGGTCATTGTGTAGTGTAAGTGCCAGAAGCAGAACTGCCTACAAAATTTGGTCGGAGAATCTGAAGGAAAAAGATCAGTATTCGTGCGTAGGAGTAAAAGGTAAAATATACAGTTTTGTGTACGAAAGTTTTGAAAACATAAGAGCAAGTGGAGGCGTATCTCCCATCATTTTTAACTTTGGTAGTAAATACAGGCGAGTAGTTAGCTGCACGTACTAGTCGCTCCATCTCCGGCGATACAGCCCCAAGCGTAAATGTGCTTTAGAGACGGCCTGGCCGCTTCTGAAAAGAAAAACCTCTTACCGCTGTGGTGAAACAAACTACAAATACGCAGTTGTCCAGCGCATAAACAAGCCATGATTCTGACTGCGCCATATCGGCTACCGTGTTAATATTACGGAATCTTTCTGAGGTTCGCGACCAGTGACAGACATCTGTGGAAAAAGAAAATCAACTTCAGGCTCAGTGAAGGACAACTTTTCTTGATTATCATTTACTGAGCAAGGAATTTTTCCATGAAGTTTAATTAGGTAATCATTAAGTCATTAAGTTATCGATGCACTTCTTGAAGCTTAATCATTTATATCGCATTGGTGTATTGTCCAAAAAATAGACTCCTTATACTGAAGTACTACCACTATAGTGTCTTCACTGCACTAAGAATTTAATTTTCTTTCTCAGGTTTTACGCTCCGTGTGACTAATGCGCATATGAAACTCATTACACCATTTAAGTTTCCGCTTCTAGGATTATATGCAGAACTTAAATGGAAAACCGTTTCAGTTTCTCCCTCTTTCTTCGTTTTCTGTTTCTTCTCTCTAAACAGTAAAAAGAGTATGCGTTTAGCAGGGAAATTCAGTGTATATTTTATATACTCGAAACTCAACCCATGCATGATATTGGATTGTAATGAAATTCTTGCATACTTTGTATGTTCTGTATAAGACGGTGTACGTTATAGAAACTTCTGGCTATGTTTAAATGCTTTACAAGTACAGGGGACGTAATATTTGCTGTTGGCTTTGCGTGAAGGTAATATTGTAACAAGCGGAGAACGCCACTAGCTCTATTGAGAAGCACAAACAGGAAGAATTAGATACTTAGCAAGAAAGAATACAGATTATGAATTCGGTTATTTCATTGTGTAGGCCAAACGTATTTCGTAAAGGCAAAATTCATAAAGAAGAAGATACGCGTATAGCAGAAACCCTCAAAAGATAATTTTCAATTCACAATAAAACTGGTAAAGAACGAGCTTTGTTATTTAAGCAGTAAGACTGCCAAAATTGCACCACTGAAGAATAAAACATTAACATCAGTTTCTTCGAAACTTCAGCATTATGAGACATACACGTTACTTAAGTGGAACATCTTCCATTAGTAAGTCTTGGAATGTACAAGCCGTAGTCATTGTTTATTTCTCAAAGTTTTTATATTTTTGTGTAAATTGAGCAGCGTGATTTGTATCTTTCTATGTCAGAGGGAGCTACAGTTTAATAATTTTACGTATGTTTTTGCTTGAAGTGATTTTAACACCAGTCTCCATGAAAGAAGGAAGGACTTTCCTGTACCATTTCCTGTGGTTACAAATCTACGCCAGCCAAGTCGTGGGCGAGTTGTCAGTCTTTGCTCCTAATTTGGGTAAAGTTGCTCCACATAAAGATAGGCAAATATGTCTCATTGTTATTTTAAATGCTTTAGGTGGCTTTTATTGTAAGATACAGTAGTACTGCATTTTCATCCACACGTTAACGAGGAAGTATAGAATTTTCATTCACCCTTTTGTATTTTCAGAGGCGTAAAAATTAAGCCATACTTTCTAGATGAAATGTCGGTAGGATCTGAGGCAATTATAAATAAATGATCATCCTACACGAACTCGACTGAAGGAATACTGTGTTCCACAGAAATACGAAGACGAAATATCTTTGATTGTAGAAGGAAGAGCAACACACTATAATTAATTTGCAATGCTTGACTTTGCAAGACACATAGTCAAGGTATCTACATGCTTACTGCATCATATTACTGCAATACAAAATGTAATTATTTTTGTGTGGGTAACAAAAGACGCAAAATTGCTCTACTCCACTTCGGAGATCTTGTGCTGACAGTCCGGGGAAAAGCTACAACAAATGGGAAGCAGACTACATAACAAAGGCGAATGCAATATATCACATTGTTGGTATCGTTCATTCCTGATTTCGCGTTTGCAGTGTCCAGTGCCAAAATATCTGTCCATTCAAGAGTACGAAGTATTTGTGGTCAGGCACTTAAACACAAATAGCCGATTCAGTTTTCCTGCCTCGGTCCTGCAGGTCTGTTGCGTACGGTTATCTCAACCGGTTTGTTGCAGCCTTCAGAGCCCGCCTCAATTATACTCCCTCTTTACTCTACGTCATCATATTCAAACATGTTTTCATGTCTTGAAGAAAAATTAACTGGTTCCCTTCACTCATCTATACATCAACAGCCACACAGGCTTCTCAGGAAGCAAAGCCAGAAAAAGAATCATGCTTTTGTCGACTCTACCAAAATATCAAACTCGGTGCCATCAGAGGAAAGAGGAGGGGATATCACTACATACTTAGCAGAACACAGAGAAGGGAAAAAGAGAAATACCCAGACCTATGACGAATAAATTGAAGATAAGAGCTTTGAAGCTGTAAATGAGTAAATGTGATTAAGAAGGCAAAGACGATGTTCTAAGGCATATATTACCAAGGAATATTACAGTCTAACAAAAGTAGGGTGCAACTGGATTATATGCTCTGTCTATGAAAAGTAGTTGCGCGAAACTGCATCCCCCCTCCCCATAAAAGACCTACATTTGATGCGAAAGTTACAAATGTTCAAAACTTCCGAAAAATGTATAAAAATTGGAAATTAGTAAGAAAGAGATTTATAACGATAAAGAACACCGATTATCTGTTTTAATATTTTTTGTTTTAGATACTTTACTTTACATTTAATGACTTAACGTGTCATCATTAACCACTTAACTGTGGAACATGTTCTCTTGCTTACTTTGGCAATTTTAATTACACTGAGCAGACGCAGTTCAATTTTCTACTACGGAAAAGAAAAACTGTTTTACACGTAAACTTCACCACACATATTGCACAATCAACAAGTAATAATGAGATCTGTTAAACTGAAAAGGTATACATGTTAATGGCAGCGTAATAGACAGGCAGCAAGTTAATCATCAGACTGAGCTATACCAAACATATAGAAATCACTGGAGCACATGTCAAGGAGGGCACGTGGTAGAAAAGAAAATAAGTTGAATGATGTGTTCATAAAGAAATAAACATCATATAAGGTTTCCACAGAAAAGTCTTAAGCTTTTAGAAAACAATAATTATTTTAAAAGCAAGCGCTGTAAGAGTCCGCACAAAAATGTATAGTATTATGAACACTATACACCCTACACGCATTGATTCATTCCGAAGCCTCTTCCAGCGCGAGTTCTCTACACAGTGCGATCTAGTGCCTCCTCTTTCAATTTCCAGTACCCTCTCTTTTCCTTAAGGTTATCCAGTAGCTGCTTACGTCTTCTTCCTCCACTTCCCAACATTCCTTCCTAATGTCTTTTCTTCAATAACGTATTTTAGAAGGCAGTTCCTACGCAAGTTGTGACCAAGCCAGTTAGCCTTCCTTCTTTGTATTGTATGTAGGATATTCATTTCTCACACAGTTGGTCCAACTGATCATCTCCATCCTTGTCCAGCGCCACATTTTAAAAACTTGCAGATATTTTTGATCTACTTTTCGAAGTGCCTTAATTTTAGCGCCATACAAATCTATGCTCCAAATGTAGCAAGACTATCTTCTTCTTTAATTTACCCAAGTCCAATTTGCTGGTGGAAACCTCTTCTTGTTGACTGATGCTTTTACCACGACAATCCGGCATTTAATTTCACGTGTTCATCTTGAATCATTTGTTCTTTTGCTGCACAAGTAGTTTAAATATTCCACATTATCCAGTTTTTGATCTATCGTAATCTGTATTGCTGACGGTTGCCTTGAGATTCTCATTACCTTAGTTTCATACACATTCATTTCCAATCCGTAGCAACTTCCAGTTCCAATTGATCAATCACGTCCTGTAGCACAGTTTCTTCCTTAGCCAGTAGCAAAATACCATCTGCATATTTGACAGTGCGAATTACATGTCCTATTTCGAAGTCTCCAAACCCTTTTAGAACTTCCTTGGTGAGGTGTTCGCTCTATAAAGTGAATAGAATCGGTGACAAACCGCATCGTTTTCTAACTTCTCTTCCAAATTTCACACTTCTTGTCTCCGCCTGCTCCAGTTTTATTTTAAAAGCCGATCTACAAAATTTGCTGATCAATCTTCTTTCGCGACAGTCGATACCAGTTTGCTACAGGATCTACACGAAAGTGCTCCAGTTTAGGCTGTGCAATGCCTTATACCGTTGCACAGAGTGCGGCAGAAAGAACACCCCTTGGGAGGGGCATAGCTTCGGGTGGGGAGCGCGTACAGTGGTGGAGTGCGCGTCTTCGAATAGCGGTGTACGTGCCGTTTTTGGTATATACCATGGCGTGGTTGGGAGAACATCGGGCCTTTATTGTTGATGAGTTTATAAAAAATGGCGTGTCGCCGGTAGCAACACAGCGTGCATTTCGCATCCGCTTTGCCCTTGGTCGACGGGAGGCTGTTCCTGATAAGAAAACGATTTACCGTTGGGTATCAAACTTTAGACAAACAGGACAAACTTTGGAAGCTCTGAAGGAGGCGATACGACAGGAAGTTGCTGCCATT
>Ga0123357_10003738_pt1 | contig 17574 bp, 6 predicted proteins | sample TergutEmb28metaG_FD_89873 | JGI IMG/M metagenome (GOLD analysis project Ga0123357, IMG submission 89873) | Embiratermes neotenicus P4 segment gut microbial communities from Petit-Saut dam, French Guiana - Emb289 P4 | ecosystem: Host-associated > Arthropoda: Insects > Digestive system > Gut ... | reverse complement strand
AATTATTTTTGCCACCATTTACAAGGTTGTATTATTTTGTACAAAACATGTGTGTACTTGTTTCCTGTATTTTTTTATGTTGTCAATAGATTGTTCTGCAAGTTTTTTTTTTTTTTTTTTCTTTTTCTTTTGTGTGTGTGTGTGTGTGTGTGTGTGTGCATGCATGCATGCATGCATGCACATGCATGCATGTGTGCACTTTATTTATCCATAAGTGTGAAGAATAAAATTAAATTTAATGTAAAATGTAGAGAAGAATACTAATACATACATTATTTCCTCAAAAACAACAACAACCACAACAGCAGTAATATAGGAGCTACAAAAAAACAGCCACATTGGGCACTGCACACATACTACGGAAAGTGCTAATATAAAAGTACAAAACATCTTTCACAGGTGAAGTAACACTACATGTAGCACAAATTGTAAATACAGAACAGCTGGAATACTATATACCCCAGTAACATGGTTTGTTTCAGGTTTGTAATTGTAAATACCCTGCATGAAGGTGACAACAAATATTATTATGATGATGATGATATAGAATTACATACTTCCAAAATGAAGGTACTTGTATGCTGCTTTTGAGCTCATTTTTAATTGGTTCTAATTTCACTGTGAGCTGTATGTGGCAGATGTTTCAGAAAGAATAAATGACTCTTAAACTGCAGATGACAACCGTTTTAAAATATCGAGGAACAGAAATTAAAAAAAATAAATAAATAAATAAATAAACTTCCATTCACACTTTGCTGTTCTGAAAATAGCTGGATCTTTTGTGATGATTCAGAATGTCTGAAATAGCTTAAAGTGACAGTTGTTGTACCATATCAGCAAACAGTTTTTTCAGTAAGCTGGTTGATTTTGAATGCATAGTACTGTGGTAAGATGTGTGACATAGGATTGTGATATATATCAGAGTTATCTTAAATGATCATTTACTTATTTGCACATTGAGTAATGCTGATAGATGTTAACTTTTGTAAATTTTTAGATTTTTTCGACTCATATTTGTACTTATTGCAGTAAAAGCAGTATATTCCAGTATGACTGAGGAATCAGGTATGCTGATAGAATGATCTTGCTGGCAGACCGAATGATGACTTAAAAAAAGCAGCTTGAATGTGGGCTGTACAGAAGTAAGACTGCTGAAATAACACACCGCAATGGCTGTCAATGGAAATCTAAATGTGGTTGGTGGGTAAAGCTAGTCTGTGTAGCACTGCAGTTGGACTCTTAGAGAAATTCAGACTGTTCTAGAGTCTTCCACTGGTGGTGCTTTGCTCACAAGTTAGCTGTTTATGTCTGTTAATAACCTGTGCACCTTTGGCCTGACGCCTAAAAATGTGTTAACTGTTTCTCAGAAAACTGAAATTAATGGAAAAATGGAGAAAGGTGTAACCAGCAGTGGAGTGAGTGGAAAAACATGATAGAGCAAACTTACTGTTAAAGTGCTGGATAATTTTACTCTATATTGGCAGTTTCTGGCTTTCATTTTACCTTTTACTATATATGAAATCTGACTGTGGAAGAAATGCAAGTACCATTTGAAATTATACCTTTTCATTTTCCTTTCAATTCCCATTTTTCCTCTTCTTATGGCATGTTTTTTAATTATTTGCAGCTCTTACGTGTTGTGGTATCAGCATTCAGTTCATGAGGTTAAGAGTTGTGTAGCATGAATAACTGAGTCCTTTTCCTTTTGATTATGTGCTGTTACTGTACAGAGCTTATATTTATAGAAACATTTCATCCATGTACATATGTTTATGTGGTTAGTATCAAAAAGCCCTTAAAAATTACTGGGGAGCTGGAAATGATGGTGAGATGGGATTAGTAATTTTGTTAAGAAGCAGTTATGTTCGACCATGTTGTTTCTAATGAACACAGAAAGCCTAAGTATTTCATTAGCCCTGTTGAGGTTGTGTGTCCACAGCTTCGTTCTATTGACTGTGGAAGCTTCCACATGTGCCCCTTGTGAATAATTTTGAACTCTTACTATAACACTTCCACATTATTGAGTTGTATCAGACCCCTGCTTCTTGGTTTTATGCTGAAAACTCTTTGAGTAGTAGGATTAATTTTTGCGTGGAATTAGTACTTCATGTATCTTACTTTGTTGCGAAGAGCTATAGTATTTTGAAAGTGCTAATACATCTACAGTGCATTATGTATCTTCTTGTGCAGTGAAATCCCCATTGATGCTTCTCTGAGGCCACTCAGTTCAGGAAGAATTTAAATGGAGAAATGTAACTTACTGGACATTGGGTAGGGAATGCTAAAATTGTGCATTGAACAAGGGCAAACTTCCTTTCAGAGACATTAGGTGGTGGGTCCATTGTGTATGTATTTTTGTGCACAGATGACTAAGAAGCTTGTTGCCTGTTAATGTGTGTGAAGAACAGTTTGTAAGTAACATGTATCATAATGAAAGTAAGTAAAACATTTTACTTGATATTTCAAAAATAAGGTAGAAAAATGTGTCCAACTCCAATCCCAGAACGTTTAGTGGGATTCTGATATATCTGGTTTCCAGTTACAGTTGGAAACATATTAAAAATTTTGTTATTTTTAGCTTGCAAGTTTACATAATGCTGTGTACACGTATGTGTGGGTAATAGAAATAAAACATACTATGTGACCAGTAATTGTGATTGAAAATAAGAGAGTCTTCCGATGGATGTGTTAGCTTTCTTTCATGTAACATAAAATGAAATGTTGAAATAATTAAATAAATTTTCTGCCCTCTGGTTGCATTGCTTAAAGAATGAAGGACTCAGAAAATAAAAAAGAAAATGTGGATGGCCGTTCTTTTTTATACATAATTGGGCTTAAGAAATCTAGCCACACTTTTGCATTCAAACAGTTCAGGGAGCAAAAAAAAAATGTAAAAGAGCATGCATCAAGAAGAAAGGTCTTAACATCAGTGAAACATTGCAAGTTAAATAACGCTTAACCTTTTATCCTTCAGTAACTTAATGTTTTTCACATGAAGGTCCCATAATTGTATTGGGGCTATTATTCGAACATTTATTATAGTCTGGTTTACTTCACCTATCATTGTAAAGTTAGAATGCTTGCAGTTCTTCGCTGATGTCTGTGGCATCATCAGTGTGACCCTTAAATGGTACAGAATCTTCCTAGACTGGTCAAAGAGAGACCATGTAATTGTTTAGATTTCCCCAGAATAAAACTCATAATGTAAATCAAGTGTTGATATGAAGAAGTAAGAAATGTGTAGTTACTGTAGTAATAATTGATAAGACTGAGGCTGCACTGTTACTTTTAGGGGCTCAAATAATTTTAAATGTTGTGATGTGTAATATATCAGAATGAATGTGCAGAGAGGTGCTTTTTATACTGCAATGCTGAGATCAGAATCTCATTTTTCTTCATTTACCTTTTGTACTGTAGTTTTTGGGAGTGCATGGGATATCTGGTCTTTTGTACAGATTGTGGGAGAGAGTTGTATGTCTGTGGTCTTATTTTCTTTTCTGTGATGATACAAGTTACAATTTGTTTGTTTGCTTTGAACAAATAGACCTCTGTCTTGTGCCTAAGTACAGGTCTGTAATCATGTACACCATAGAATGCAGTGGGTTGTCTGTAAACTAGTGCTTAAGATGGTGTCTGCTGTCTGTCTTGTAACACTGTTGTTTTACAGTTTCTGAAAGCTTGGGAAGGTTGTCTTCCCACCAGGTATAGGAAGTGCAAGTTTTAATTTTCCATAATTTCTCCTACAACGTAAGTTGCACAAATTACTTAGAGATTAAAATATTTTCAAAATCAGTGCAAGATTGGTCATTGCAGTTGTATCATACTGCACTGACAGGTAAAATGTGCAATGACAAAAAATGTGACAATTATCAACAAATGTGCTATCCACCAAAGAACACGTGCATTGTATTGACCAGTATGTGGTTACTGTAACAAATTGGTTTCAGTTATTTTCCGGAAATTGCAGTTCATTGAATCATTTCTTGAATTTTTCTTAAGCTGTCATATATATTTTTGTATTTTTTGTTAATGGCACTTCAAATTGAAATGTGTTTATTCAAGAGGGATACTTTACATTTGTACAGTAAACCATGGAAGAGCAGCATTATTAATGTTTTCCTGTGAATCTTGTATTTTATTTTATTAATGTATACTTCAGTTTGGAATGCCTGTATCTTCTTTGCCATTTGCACTTCATGTGCTTTATTGAAATGTATTTTTATTTATTGAGTAGTTCTCATTGCATATATGTTTTTTCCACAGTGACCAAATTACAGACACATAAGTTGTTTAGAAATTTTATAAATAGAACAGGTAGCAACATACACATCTGAAGGATTGATGATTCTTATGAATTCCATGCTGGGAAGGAAGGTGTGGGAAGAATCTTGTCATAGGGGTGAGCTTGGACCAACATAAATAGATATTACATCCAGTCTAGGTTTGTCATATGTATGGTCTGGTTGTACTTCTAGACAAATATTTGTGCAAAAGCAGCATTCTGGAAACATTAACACATAAACACATTAGACAGGTCGTGTGGAAAAGAATGGGGTTAATTAAGATTTTCTAAACTCTTGCGTTGTTTTAATACTCTTTGTGAAAATTTAGAACACCCTGATTTGTATTGTATGGCTATTGGGCCATCTTGCACACATTGTGGGATATCTGGTCACTAGTTCCTTTATTTGGTATAAATATTACAACAATTTCTGTGCATTTAATTTAGTGCATTCCTAGCTCCAGTAGTTTCAATATTAAACAGATTTAGAAAGACTGAATTGTTGTTGGAAATGTGAAAAGATGTTGAAAGGGAATGTAAATTATTTTGCAGAGAATGTGATATGTATCTGTAAATTAATCTGTAAGAACATAGTTTTTGAAATAAATATAAATAGGATGTTATGAAGATAATTTACAGTGCTTTTTTTTATCTATATGCTTCTATCTTAAACAATGGTGAGTATGTCTGTGTGTGGAAATCTCACATATTTTGTGGAGACCTGTGTGGTGTAACTACATGGGAAACATGATCAATCCCACTTAAAGTGGGTGATTTTTTAATGACTTTGTGTGGGTGGTGTCACTGGTTAACCCCAACATTGGTAGCACATGTATACATATATGTGTATGTCTTGAATCTTTCACACTGCTTTCAGTTAATAAACTTACGTGTATGTGTTGACAGCTGCATCAGGCAGCCCAAGTAAATAGTGTACTTCAACCATGCAGTGAGACTCAGCCTGGGAAGATTGTATGTAATGTAGAAATGCGTGCCCATAATTTGCCATTTAGGCTGCCAGAACTGCAAAGAAAATTGTGCACAAATAGGAGGCAGCTGCATGCATGTGCATGCACAGGCTTAAGTGTTGAATTCCTGCCCCTTCCATGAGCAAGACATGTCAGATGTGTGGCAGGGGTAGAAGTATATTCAATATTGCAGCCTTGTAGTTTGGTGGTAGAGTTTCTAGGTAGTACCACCTCTGATTTTGTCGCACTTTCTCTTGAGACGTTTTCAAGGGCATGGCTTGTATGTTCACTGAAAATGTTATTTCAGTATTATTATTTGTGGGCTGTGATATGCAGAAACACAGGATAACTGGATACATTATCTTTGGAAATTATACCTGGACATGGATTTCCATAGTTGAGTCAATAGAAACAGAAGCTACACAAAAGATACTAATGTCAAAGGCTTGTTTATGCTGCCAGAGGAGGAAGTGTATAGTAATAGTGTGTTAAGAGAAAAAGCTGTACACTATCTTTCAATACATTTGCTACATTTTGAGTTCCTTTATGTAGCAGTCACTGTTTTTTGTTACAGTGAGGTCAAAAAGATGGCAGCAGTTAATGGCTCTGAATGACTATGCCCTGGTTAGTATTGTCTTGACCTTCATCCAAAATAGTTATATGCTATTTATATTCATAGATTTGAAGTGGCTGTCAAGTACTTTAATGTGTCATTGAGTGGAAGGGTTACATGGGGAAACTGTATCTACACGTAGATATATGAATTGTGAAATTTTTTACTCTGAAATTTCAACAGTCTTTGTCATCCATTGTCATTTCCATTGTGTTGGGTTTGTAATGACAAAGCCACCCAGCACTGCACTGTTTCCCATAAGTTTGCTACATCTCTGTGACCACTTCATCCATGCAGTCTTTCTTTACGTTTATCATAATGTCTATCAAACTTACTGGTCTGCCCCATCTTCATTCATTCATTCAGCACCTTTGTTGTTTATTCCTTAAAGTGAATTTTCATTATGTGATATGTGAGAAACACCTTAAGAGGTGACTATGATGGCTACCATCCTTGAGGGGGGGGGGATATAATGCTATGTAGTTTGGTTCATGGTTACAAACATTTGGGAGGAACTGGGTATGTTCACGTTCAGGATATCGAAGCTCACAGAGTTACAAGAAGACCTTCATTTCTTTTGCCCATGCGTAGCATATTTCCATACTCCAATGTTTTCAGTTCCACCTGCATGTCTGGCTTCATATTTACACATTAAAATTTGTGCCTGTGGGTTTTGGGTTTTCACAGATTGTACCTCAGGGTTCTCTTCTGGAAAATGACCCTGCATCAGTGGGTAGTGGCAACCCAGAAGAATATAATCCTCATATTTATGTTTGTTGCCCTCGATTTTTATAGTGGTTGGGAATTTTAAGCACTCTAAACATATTTATATTATATATATATTATATTATATTATTAGGGTCATCAGTTCAAGGTGGATAAGCTGGTTGGGTGGGACATGTGGCATGTAAGGGGAGAAGAGTAGGGCCGCTGAAAGCGGGTTCGGTTCTTTAAGCGAGGGCGGACCGGCTAAAAATCTTTACACCGAATCAAAAAGACTAGGTGACAGTTGCAAGGTGAATAGGGCCTGGACTGAAAGGGTTAATTTGTGCAATCAACAAATGATGGTACTACCGAGAAAGACAAGAACATACGCAACGTACTCGGGCCCTAGTAATTTGTACTCACACCCTCTCGTCCGGACTTGAGAAGAGATGCTTGCGAACATGGTAGGAAGCCTTCCAGTTCCGTAAAATGGAGATTTTTTGCCCAGGTGGATAGCTAATGAAAATAGGTATTGTTCCGCGAATTAGTAATGTGTTTGTTCCTATAGATGGCAGGCATGTTGCGTTACTGCGTCATCTATCGAGAGTTTCATTAATTTGTAGGTGGTTTATCACAGCACCCAAATGGGTATTAATCTGTGGCTAACACGCTGCCATGTTAAGATCGAAGGCGGTAAACACGAATGAAGTGTTTTATGTTAGTATAATCTGCGTTAAAACTTCTTTAATTCGCTGTTTGAATACGCAAAACGGAAAAGCGTTCAGGTGTTTATTGCTTAGAGAGAATATTTTTGGGAAGTGCCTTTGGTGGTGAAAGTTCATTCGCATGTGTGTATAGCACAGTATCACATGGAGATGTCCTGTGATTAAGTTTGTTCTTCATTGATTGTGTCGAGAACGTGACGGTAAGTGTATTTTATTACGTTAATATTTCATATTACATTAAATGACTTGCTGTAGTACATAGGAAGGTTCAAAGAGCTCACCAAAGATGCAATTGGTTCTAATAAATAATTAACTCCATGGATCAGAACCTTTCTTTTGTAGCTAACACGTCCTCATCTAGTCAAGAAATTCCCTGCACTTTATGGAACCCAAAGGTTCGTTACCGAATTCACAAGCGCCCGCCAAGTGTCCTGAATCTAAGCCAGATTAATACAGTTTATGCCTCCCCATCCCACCTCTTGAAGACCCATTTTAATATTATCCTCCCCTGTACGCCTAATTGTTCACAAAAGTCTCTTTCCCTCAGGACTTATTCAGATATTGTCAAGTTAAAAAAAAAACCAGTTCTGATCATTTGGTCACCCCTTGGATTTTGGGGACATATATGTGGCTGTTACAGTCAAGTGGCCAACTTAAGTGAACTCTTAAATAGCATATCATTGTAGTTGTTCAGACAATAATATTCTCTTTATCTCTTTGCATTTCTCGTAAATACTGATTCATCCTAGTTGCAAAATACGTAATTGCTGCCTGTTGTACGTTCTGTAGGATGACTGCAATATGTCATAATACTGTGTTATCATTTGTGTTCAGCTTTAGGAATATAGAATTTCTAGTCTACTTCTGTTATTAGAGGTAGTGCTGTCTAAAAAGTCCATTTTGTTGTCAGTTTCCATAAAGTTAAATTTTTACAAATATTAAATTCAGTATGCATATTATTATGTTTTGATAACGTATGTGTTTAGCTAGTTGTTATGCAAGTGCATTGTATCAATTTCCTGTGGGTATGATGGGCTTATTTTGTTTTGTAATTTTGTTAGCCATGTAATTGTTAGAGCTGCTGGATTTAGGTCTAAATATGTTTATTTTGGATCAAAAATGAAAATGTAGCTGCTGCCATATATTTTTATTTTTTAGAATCGGTAATAACATGTCAGACATGCAGAATCTTGAGATGGGGAAGTGTTGCAGGATTTCTCAGTGAAGACCTATTGTTTGTGGAAAACCCACTAATTTAGGAAACCTCAACAGTGCCTTTGCTTGAAGTCCACACAGACCATTCTTAACCCACTTCTGGAGACACACCTCTCAGTACAGTGTCAGCGTTACAAAAAATGAACAAACTAACTAGAGAGGGCATATTTTTTTGCATGGACACACCAGTAGCAACTACAGTCGTTTAGAAAGAGTGACTAAGTGACATCATAATTTTACATTATTTAATTTTAATCAGTATTACAATATGAAAGGAATGCACATATTTCTACGAGAAGGAAAGTGGGTTTTATGAATTCTGCCAAGAAGTAGTTTTTTATAACTACTGTTACATTAGGAAATTCATTTTGCCTGCTTCATTAAACTTCTGTAGGCTACTTAGGTCATCATTTTTCTCCATATAAAGTAGTCACGTAAGTGTAATCATTACTTCATAACTATTTGAACAATCTGCCATACCTCCCCTTCAATTAAGTGTTGTTGTTGTTGTTGTCTAATGGTAGATCTTGGAATTATTCCATTAATTTTCTGGTATCCCAATACAGCTTTGGTAATTCTTTAGAAGTATGGTCCAGTTCTGGGTACACAGGGAGGTAATCTTTGTCCATTGTTGTGTTCTTCAGTTTGCATATTGTGCAGTAGTTATAGCTGAAGATTTTGATGCGGTGGAGGTGTGCTGCAAGACAGTCGTGACCTGTGTTTTTTAATGTTCCATAAATATATATTGTAATTTCATTGTACGTTAAAATCATGATGGGACAAATAGTGGTGGGGTGCTGCTAATGATGATAAAAAAGAACATTCAGTAGTGAAATTTGAATAGTACCACTTTTATTTAATGTAAATTACAAATACAGTGTCATCCTCCTGTACTTTTTGACTAACAGGACAACAATAACATGGCATAAATTCACAACAGTGTAATGTGTGTAACTTCTTACCTCTCATTTTTCATGAATTTTAGATTATAGGTGAAAACCATTCACAAAATATTTGCATCCATGTGGTAAGTCTTTCTAAGTTTAAACTAAGGTGCTCATTTACTATCCAGATTTATAGAATGTCCTATCTAATACAGAAGATATCCTTTATCACTGGACTGAATACTGTGTAGTGGGTGACATCATTTGCTGCTACTCATCAATGATGTCATCTGCTGTATGACAGTAGACCAACAACAAAAATACCATACATCTTCTATTCAAACTGTGAAGTTGTTTTGGTTGTGTGAAAAATATTAATTACAACTTACTTCAAGAGGTTTAAGATGTCAAGTGACAAAACACAAAATATAGCAATCATCTTCACTATAAAAAATTGGTGATTAAGTTAAACAAACAATTGGTAAAAAAATTAAATATTGTGTTGCTCCATCATGGTCATATGTATTAATTTGAGAAGGCTATGTAGTCACACTTCCATCTCTGAAATATTTAAATTTTTAGAAGCAATCAATTTGTAAGTGAAGTACCCAAAAATGTTCTGGTCAAACACTGTTTAAACCTGTTAGAGTTCTGCAACTGCGACAACCCATGAAAGTCTGCACATCTCAATTGTAACATAAACACTCATTCTTCATGTTCTCATGAAGCGTAAACTACAAATACGGAAGTATTAACAATGACATCTGATAAATTTCACACCCTTCACAAACCGTGGCTCTACTGAACATAAGAACCACATTAACAAAACATCTTCATATTACACTTGTATTATCAATATCATTCAGATTATTTCACATGGTTGCAGGTGGTTTGGTACTCGCCACTCTACAAATCTACCTCAATTCAGTGTCCACATGTTTTACTTAATATATTGCTGTTTGTATTAAGATTTTACTCACCACATTTAACTCTTTAAACGTTCAGTTAAATCCCATCCCCCATTTGCCGGCATTATTAGGAGCTCACCATATTCTCCATGTTAGCAGGATAATGGTTAAAGAAGGTTTAGGAAATTGTTTCCTTCAGCTTACAAACATGTCATGAATAAAAAACATTGTTTAATGCACATAAACGTTCAGCTGTTGAGACTGAAAACATTATATTCTGACGGCTTTCACATATCCACCAAGTTTAAACGTATGTTCACTGCTAGAGAGAATGAGAATTGGATCTATTTCTTCATCGTGCATACAGAAGACACAGCATGTTGAACACTATTCAGCATAATGTAACTGAAAATTGACGTTTTTTGTATATCTGAGCAAACTTTGTTTTTCTTCTGTGTTTTAACACAATTACATAAACTAACATAACCAAAAATTGATGTATTTCTTCCTTGGTATTAAAAGGTGAAGTTTTTGCTGCCCATGCCATGAGGGTATATGGGGTGAGTGTAGGTATAGTTCCACTTATTCTTAACCTTGCACTTTGTGATATTACCTGACACAATTTTCTTGCAATGGTGCACATACCATAGGGTAAGACGTCATTGCTGGCTTTGATTGTGGTGGTAATGGACACGTATTGTAAACTAGGGTAAGACTGAATAGAAATTGTCTTTGTGGTGTTAACAGACCCAGAATTTTTTTTTATTTGTATGATTTGATAAAATACATGTATTATAAAATTTTAGATCACATTCGCATATGTACATTAAAATGCTGTTGCATTGTTAAAGGTTGATAATCAGGCACATGTTGATAAACCATTTTTTAATCAAAGTGACTCACATAATAATTTCTGAAAGTTTGGTACACCTTAATAACGCCTATACGTGGAGAGGTGCATGGTTATGATGTACTTTCTTAACATACATATAGAGTAAGTTTGCAGATATGTGTTCAGCACCATAGATAGCATCAGGACACCTGAAGATTATGGAATGCCAACATGTGAAATTACATACGAAAATCTCCAAGTAGTGTTCCATGATAGCAAACACCATACAAGTCAATACAGCAAGGATGCACTGTGAATTACAAACAAAATTCTGAAACGGTATTAACAGATAAGAATTTGCACCCCATATTAGACTGTGATTCCACAAATCAGCAGTGACTTAGTGAGGTTAATAACTTACATTTGTTTTATAAGGCCTACATGATTGGCACCAAGTGATCAATTTTAAAAATGATTATAGTCATGTAACTTTGACAACCCTAGATACAGAGGCATTTGACTGACAATTTTTAAATTGTAAACACAGTTTTATAACAAGGATATAGATGTACCTGATCTGCCTGTGAACCAGATCAGTTGGAAATTTGTTGTATATGGCAGACACTGATGATGATATAACTTCATGTAAACATGTCATTTTGATAATACAGGTGTAATAACAAGCTGTTGGTTGGTAGAGTTGTTATATTTGTTGCTGCTGCTGTTTTTATTGTGTTGTTGCTGCTATTGTTGTTGTTGTTGTTGTTGTCATCGTCATCTTCATCATTGTCATTGTCATTGTTGTCCAGTACCCAATACACACATAAAACAGGGCACTATCATGAATAGAAGTATGTGTAGTGCAAACTGAACTTCTGTGCCAAAATAAACTATACAATTTTTATTGTTGTTAATGACTGATAATTGTAAATACATCCTGTTTTGGTATGACATAATGCTGAATGTATGCATTTTTAACACCTCAGTTCATAAAATAATTGTATCTGTATAACATTTCAATATTCTCCTAGTCTGCAACATAAGTATTTAAAGTAAGTGAATGTATGATTTCTGTTATGATGTTTTCTATGTTCCAAATTACATTATACGTATGTATGTAAACATGTCTATGTCTTGCAGATGAAATGTAGAAATGATTCTAGATGAATGATACTTCTGCCTTCAACTCTTCGTTTTATAAATATATGAACATGGGAATTGGTAACATTTAAGTATCCATGACATCTAGTGAGTGCATGTTACCACAACATTCTGACCTCTAAAAAGATAACTAAAATATGCCATTTCAAGGACTCTTAAAATTTACTGCTTAGTTAGTACAATTAATTATATTTAGTTATCAAACATATTCTTTGGCTGATCAGTTAGCTAAGGAGCACGGAAATATAACCATTCATTTTTCAACTCTGAATTTAACTTTCACTTTGTTCTTGTCTAAACTTTCAAACATGTTAATATTTTTTATCAGTTTTTAATAATTTGGTTTGTATTAGTGCATAAGTTTGTAATAAACAATTAGCAGGAAGTAGTTAACTGAAAGATTTTGAATATTGGAGTATCTCTGTTGTATCAATGACGTGAATGGAAGAAACACAGTTCAGTCTGAAGGCCACTTTGTTTCTTGACAATGCTTCACAGCCAAAGAGCGATGGCAGCTCTACAGTCATATACTTTTTTTTAAAGTTGATTGTGACTTGTGGTTTCTAATGTGCTGTACTGTACATGGTTACAGCTTATTTCACAGTATTTAGAACGTTGAAAATAGTAATGTACGGAGAATCCATACTTTTTACTTTAAGTCACATCTATTATTATCAGTAATATTTGTAAATGTAAAAGGTATACATGCTGTTTGTACATGTTATCACAATAATATAACACAATTTTACATTTTTATTAACAAAATTAGAAATAGTCCCAAATTTAAAAGGTAACAACAAATATGACTGTATCTTTCTTCAGTACAGAATCACTGTATACCTTCACATTTAAGTCCCATTTTCTATGCATTCTCCATAATAAGAACTATAACAGGTTATACTAGAATACAGTTCACCTGGTTTATGACAGTCTCTGTTTAAAAGCTAATGACATTTTATCACCAAAATATATTACTAGAAAGATGTGTTATGTACAATTAAATAGGCCTGTATCACATCACATACATGTAACATTAAAATGATATTTATATTTCTTTGTCGTCCATCTATAAGCTGGAAGCTATGTGGAAGTATCTGGGATTACAACCCATCATTTCATTGTTAATGCCTCTAGTCAGTCTACACATCCATTATACCTTCAGTGAAGTTTTCAGATAACTGTTTTGGAGGCTGATAATGTGTGCAGGCCTTCATGTTTATTCGTTTGTTTCCAAATTGTCATTCTGAAAGAGTGCTGCCTTCTTCTTGAAAGCTGTTCTTCTCTGTGCTTTTTCTTCTTCTTCTCGCTTGCGCTGTTCCTGTTCTTGGCGGATTTCATCTTCAAACTTACTGGTCTTATTCAGTACCTCAATCTGTAACACAGTTTTTGAATGTTTACTGTCATACTGATTTTATAATTGTTGGAAGTTTGAGGTCCCAGCTGTGTTCAAAATCCATGTGAAGCTGTAGCATATATAAATTTGTAATCACCTTGTCATATGGAGGAAATATAATTCTGGTAGTCTACTGGTTGTCATACAGTTTACTATTCCCAGATTTCGGGTTGTGATCTCTGCTTCTAAACTAACAAAACAATATCTGGCATGGTGGCAATCCAAAGACAGGATAAGAGTCAGGTCACAACACAGTCTGTATCTTAAACATGCTTTCAACCACAAAGAGTGACATATGAGGATGTATCATGCTGTATATTCACGGCTACTGAGAGCACTGTTAAACAAAGCATAAATATGTGTAGGGGGTACAAATTGTTCTGAGATTTTCCTTGGTGTTCCTCAGTCTGCCCAGGAAAATGACAGGCTATTGCCCTTTACTGCCTTCTGATGATTCTGTCACCTTACTTTGTGCTAACAATCTGCACAGTTTAAAATGTGTTGTTATATTACTTAAGAATCATTAAAGTATGTTGTACTTATGTTTGTATTAGTTTCTTTCAACAGTTGTGAATTTCATTTGAAGAGCACAATGAAAAATGTCTAAGCAAAGAACAATGTAGTATATGTGCCAAGTAAATAGCTCAGCATCAAGATGGCAGAACAAAAGCCTTCTTACCAAGTGTTACATCCCACAGTGCTCTTTGATATGTGTAGCTATCCGAAGTTGGCACTAACTTCGCCTACCGGCGGCGGCCGCTCTGTCGGTATGGTTCGCTCGCGGACTAAAGCCACGGAGTTTAGTTTAGTTTAGCTACACAAATTATTACCTTTGCTTCAAAGAAGTCTTTGGCTCCTCCAACACCCACTTCCTCGACACTAATCTCAGTTAGCTTGGCCAGTCTACTGAGCCCACTCTCTTCTGCAAGTTCCCCAGCCTTGGCCTTCCGGTAGATCAGCAGGAACTGTAAGGAGCCACAAGCTGATTTTATTATGTAGCTTTTATATTCTCGTTTTTGAAGCATAATAAAATGTATCCATACATATGAATTCACTGAATTCTGTGACAGCTGTTTTTATATAATAGTGTGGTTTGTCTTATTTGAGAATGGCAAAAATTGACCAAGCAAATGTAAAATTGACACATTCTCTTTCATTAACGTATTTTTTCAGTTGCTGATATATTACACTACAGATTTGTTGCTTGTTACCTACTGTCTGAGATGAAGAGCAGATTTTTTAAGTTATATGTACTTCTGTCATCAGGTGATTGGTTGTCACTGTACTCCAAGATATGTTTATTATTTCTAAATAAACCATCATTAATTGACATGTGGAGTGAATTCAGAAGTCAGAATCCTAAACGTGTATGCTGAAACACTAGCCAGATGAGTTTAATTTTCAGAGCGTAGTTCATCAACACCTAATCATATTATGCCCTCCCCACTATCAGATTCATAAAGAAATCATTACTTTTATGCTTTATTTTATCACCTGCCAATTCCAACATTCTCAAGCAATGAGACCAGCAGTTTGGCTCTGTACAAGCCTCTTAAAGCATGGCCATTTTATAGCACTGGAGCCAAGATAGTGCATTCAGTATGGTAATTAGGCTATGGCCTGGAAGATACGTGGATACATGGTTTGATTCCTGAATGGGGAAAGGGATTTCTTTCTTCACCAGAACGTCCAGACCGGCTCTGAGGCCGTCCCAGCCTCCTGTTCAGTGAGCACTGGGGGCTGTTATTCTGGAGGAAAAGCGACTAGGACGTGAGGTTCACCACTCATCTCCATTGAGTGCCGAAGTTAAGAAAAAGTGGCGCTGTATCTCTACTCCTCCTCTACGCCTTCGTGGTGTGCACTGGGACAACTTTACAATTTTACCAAGTAGCAATGATTTACATTCAAAGTGTCTTACCAATAACAAGCAATGCCATAAGCAATCATCAAGACCCAAAGGCTTTGAAAAACAATGTGAAAACAAGCGTTAACTGCTCATCACCCACGGGTTATTTCTGCTAAGACAGGGTGTTTTCGAACAACCGTATGTGAAAACAAGCAACATAACCAATTTTATCACCAAACTGAAAGTTAAGTAATAATTAATTACAGTTGCATTAAATTTCAGAACCATTATTGGCGGTAGTCTTCATCGGGATTCGACTGACGGACACAGTTAATGAGAGATGGTTTTGTTTAAACATTAATTACAACCAGGATTGGAGATTTATCCTTATGCCATCATGCATTACTGGCTCTGGGTCTCCCAGCGTTTTATCATATCAGTGGCAACGACAGATCGTCTTGCGTGACATTCTACGAAGCTAAATACCATAATTAACTCCGTAGAGCAGAAGCTAGTAGTTGCTGAACCAGTCGAGAGATTGACTTCCTTGTGTTGGACCCCAAGGATCTTGCCATTGGTCCGTATGCTGAGTCAGCTGTTTCCCGTTCATACCCACATACCTCGTTTCTTGAAGGCATTCTACACGTAATCGAATCACTTGATGTCGTAGGCGCCAGTCTCAAGACAATTATTATTAGAGAAACAAGATATCGGTCTTTGTTAAGTAACGTCAAATTCCTTCGCGTATGGGTCAATTGCGGCTCGTAACATTCCATTCCACGGGCCGTCATTTGCCCACTCTACTTACACACTCGGTGCTTAATTAGCACAAGACACCGAACAGGGTATATGGTGCATTGTAAATATTATTTGCACATATAGGCCTACGTGCGATTTCTTCGAGTAAGGCTAAGGTCAGATTGGCTCCGCATACGGCCGTACTTTTACACTGACGTATACGGCCAATCACGGACGAAGAAACAAAGCTGTGTCAACTAATGTGAACGGTCACAGTGGCGACGAGTTACACTGCCTTTCGCGGCCGGATTTCACCGATCACTGTCCGAAATCAAACGCGTTTGTTTTTTTCCGGCCGTATTTGTCAGTGCTGTTGGTTCTGTGAACATTTTGTCTTGTGCGTATTGTGTTCTCCGCAGAGAATGTTTGATTTGGAGAAATTAATATCATTGCAACTGTTTCGTTGACTCCTTCTTTATCAATGATAATACTGTGCAATGAACAAACAGTTCTTATTATGGTATCAACATGCTCTGGATTAGCTTGTAACTCCGTTTTCAGGCATCTCCGCTTTGCAACCAGTATTCCAAACGCGCATTCTACTGTACGTCGCGCTCTGCTCAGTCGATAGTTAGATATTTCTTTTTGTCGCGACACTATGTCATTCTCCGTGGGATATGGCCTCATTAGATATTCTTTTAATGGATATCCCTGATCACATACTAACACATACGGTAAAGTTATATTGGTGTGTGGGATTTGTCGCGGTGATAGTAAATTAAGTGACTCTGCTTCTAAATGACAGAAAACACTGGATTCGGTGAACACGCCACTGTCACTGTGTCTCCCGTACGCTCCGATATCCACAGTCATAAATTTATATTTTACATCCACTATTGCTTGAAGGTGTACGGAGAAGTAGGATTTATAATCATAAAACTGAGAACCGGAGCTTTGTGGGCACCTGATACACACGTGTTTTCCGTCAATTGCTCCCACGCAATTAGGAAAATTCCATTGCGTTTCGAACTCATCTGCAATCTCTTGCAGCATATTTTCCGCAACAAAAGGCACGTGTCGTTTCACGAGTCTATTCCAAATGGCATCACATGTCTCATACACTATTTCAGCTATAGTATTGTGTGCGATTCTTGCTGAAAACGACAAAGATCTGAAGCTTATCCCCGTTGAAAGAAATTTGAAAAAAAATAAATGAAATTATTAAATACGTATGTAGATCTGTAATATATTGTAAAATCTTGATTTGTATTTTTTTTTGGGGGGGGGGGGGGGCGGGAAAATTT
>Ga0123357_10003737_pt1 | contig 17576 bp, 17 predicted proteins | sample TergutEmb28metaG_FD_89873 | JGI IMG/M metagenome (GOLD analysis project Ga0123357, IMG submission 89873) | Embiratermes neotenicus P4 segment gut microbial communities from Petit-Saut dam, French Guiana - Emb289 P4 | ecosystem: Host-associated > Arthropoda: Insects > Digestive system > Gut ... | reverse complement strand
GGAAAGAAACAACAATAGTTCCTACAAAGAGAGAGGGGGGGGGTGAGGGGGAGAGAGGGAGAGGGAGGGAGAGGGGGAGAGAGAGGGGGAGAGGGAGAGAGAGAGGGGGGGTGGCAGATCGGTGTGAGAATTACAGGGGAATAGCAGCTTACAAGTTTTGGCAAATATAATTTTGGAAAAATTAAACCATATATTGAAAAAATTACTGGGGACGAATGGATTCAGAGATGGAAGATCTGTAATTGACAATATATTTGTATTGAAAATAATAAATGAGAAAATTTGGGAATATAATCAGGGTGTACAATATGTATTTATTGATTTTCAAAAGGCATATGACTCTATACACAGAGACAGGCTATGGAAATGTATGGAACAATTTTAAATTCCTAAAAAATTAATAAATATGTGTAAAGCATGTGTACAAAAGACAAGAAGTGCTGTTAGAATAGAAGGAACACTATCATGCTTTTTTGAAAATAAAACCGGATTTAAACAGGGTGACTCTCTACCACCAATATTATTCAATTTAGCATTACAAAAATTGATATGAAGTACAAAAATGGTTCATAGGGGTACAAAAATTGGTAAAGAACAAATGAATGTAATAGCATATGCAGATGACATTGCACTAACTGGAAAAAATGAAATAGAAATAAGACAACTTTTTGTAGAAATAGAAAGCACTGCCAGAAAGTTAGGACTATAAACAAACCAAGGAAAAACAAAATATGTGATAGTGGAATGCAAAAACAGCTCAAAACAAAATAAAATAGGACAATTAATAATAAAAATTATATATCTGAAAGAGCTGAAAATTTAAAATATCTAGGTGTTATACTCAATGAAGATAATAAGCACCAAATAGATTTATACGAAAGAATAAAAAATGCTAACAAAACATAATTTATGCTACAAATTTTTTTTAGAAATATACATATATCTAAAAAACTATAGTTAAGACTAAAGAGCACAATAATAGATAAACCTTCAACATATGCATCAGAAACCTGGATACTAACAAAGAGAGAGAGAGAGCAAAAATACATTTTTGAAAGGAAACTGCATAGAAGAATTTTAGGGCCAGTATATGACAATGAAAAAGAAAACTGGAGAATATTAACCAATAAAGAAATTTATGCAATGGTTAATAAATCCACTATAACAGAGACAATAAGGTTAAATAGATTGTGCTGGTTTGGGCATGTACAGAGAATGGAAGAAAATAGAATTCCCAAAAAAGTATTATATATGAATTTGGAAACAACAAGGCTGAGAGGTAGACCAAGAAATAGATGGCAAGATGAAGTGAGAGAGGATGGAAGACTAGTTGGTGGAAACGGGTGGATGGAAAGGTATATAACAGAGAGGAATGAAAGAAGCTCCTGAGAATGGCAAGGAATCGTTGCATTCTGTACATTCCAAAGATATGAATAAATTAATTAATTAAAGTCAGGGAAAATGCTGCTGACAATGCACAGCATGACCTCTTGCATGGCAGAAGAACTCTATAAGGATTAATGAAATGCACACTTCAAGGAAATAAATTCAAATATTCACCTGAACAAAAGCCATATACACCTTGTCCACATCTGGTCGTTCCTCTCGATCAACTTTAATATTAACAAAATGCTCATTCATCACTTTCGCTATCTCTTCATTTTCAAATGATTCTCTCTCCATTACATGACACCAGTGACATGTCGAATAACCAACAGACAGAAAAATCAGCCTGTCCTCCTTTTTAGCTTTTTCAAATGCTTCTTCACCCCAGGGAAACCTTTAAAAAACAGAGAAATCCAGCAAAATTCTAATAACTTGATAAGGACAGCACAGTCACCTACAGTGCTTATAAAATATTCAAGTTATATGGCAGGATCCTCTGAAACGCCAATTCACTTCCATTAGACTGCGTAGTGTCACATATTATATGACAGCAATATTTATATACTCATCCGTATAATGTATAAGAATACTGCGTACCATATCAAAAAAGGCTAGCATATTCATAGTGGTGTTACAATCTGGGAAGTAAATGACCACCACACTGGAAGCCCCATAGAAAGGGAAAAATTGTGTGCCCGGTAATATACATATACAACATATGTGCATATGTGTGTGTGTGCGTATATATGTCAGATACACCACTCTTATCGGTAGTCCAGATTCACAATCACAAGGCATCAGGGTACCAAAGTTGGTATACACACGAGGTTATAGGCCAGGACACTCTGGGGTTTGAATTTGGGCTGGGGAATGAGATCTTCCTCTTCAGAAAAACATCCAGACCAGCTCTAGAGCATGCCCAGCCTTCTATTCAATCCATACCAGGGTTCTTTCCTGGAGGCAAAAGTGACCATGGCATGAAGTTGACCGTTCAAGTCCATCTAGGTGGAGGCTAAGAATGAGTAGAGCTCTACCTCTACTGCCCCTATATGGCTTTGTGGCATGAACAAAAAAAATTCAACATTTGACAGCACAGTCTGGTATGTGGTACCAATATTTCAGAGATCCATACTGCCTTCACCTTCAAAACATACAATGGCAGAGAAAGTATCCTTCCAGAATGTTGGTACCCATGTAACAGAACACAATGTCATAATCTAAAAATAACGCAACATGAATATATGAAACTCTTGAATATCAGACAATATCTCAAACATCTGTTTCAAAGAATCAACTAAAGAATAATAAAAGTTACCACATTTCCTGCAGGCTTCCCTCATCCCAGCAATGAATATGGGACACTGCCAACAACAGCCCAAGCAGTCAGATCCACAGACACAATAACAACATACACAAATACTGCTATTGCATGATGTATGAAAATGTGTTTAAAAACCTCAGTAGGATCCTAAAGGAGCCCATGATAAAGAACCAAGAGTTTTGAAACATGCAGAGCCATATGTAGAAAAACGTTTAAACCCAGTGTTGCATTTGACAGTGAACAATGTCCATCTGTTAACCAGTACAATAGTACAGCAGTGAAAATAATACATGCAGTATGTACAGTATCTGAAATAGCTTATACCAATCAACCGGGTTGCCAGCATGCTGCAGTAAGTATGGAGACTTCTCGTATGATAAACGGTTTTGATGTTTTGGGGGTATGCACACATCTCCCCCTGTTGCCATTGTTTTGCAGAAGTTTAGCCTGTCAAATGAAAGGAAATAAATTATCTCACATTAAAACATAAGTTAACATAACGTGCCTAAAAGAGGTGTAAACTACATAGGAACAATACTCTCTGCAGCTCTCTTTCTCCTAGATGCCAACTCACATAAACATGACAGAACTGATGCATCTATCCAGCACAAAAGCAACACTTAAAAAAGAAGGTGAAACTGAAAGATCATGAATTTTGATGTTTTGCTAACCATGTATCTCAGTATAATCTTAGTAATTAACCAACTTAATGCACTAATTCTTGTTTTATAATAAGGTTATTATATGCCTCTACATATTTTGAGCACCACGTGCTCATCATCAGGGGGTCAAAATTGTATTATACAGCACCTGGTATCATCACACCTGCAGCTGGCCGTCCCATGCACAGGTTGAGAGAGGACTCTCTCAACCTGTGCACGGGATGGCCACCTATGGGTGTGATGATACCAGATGCTGTATAATACAATTTTGACCTCCTGATGTTGAGCACATAGTGCTTGAAACATGTAGAGGCATATAATTACCTTATTATAAAACAAGAATTTGTGCATTAAGTTGGTTAATTACTAAGATGAAATATCATGATTATATTTTTCTCGGATGTGATGCCATGCAGTCAGCAGATAATACAATGTAATATCCTAGTACAGTGTAACTGGAATATCCAAAGCTGGGGGTAAATGTAATATAATGAAAGATTTGCTACCCACATAATTACAGAAAATATTCCATACTGTTAAGGTTATGTTACTGGTGAATTGCATTCATTGTAATGCACTTTGTGCACAAAGCATATAAACTGAATGTGTAACTGCAAGTCACATCTGCTTCTCTACGTGTGTTTCAATTTGAAACTAAATCATCTGAACAAGATCAAGAATGCAAGACTCTAATATATTATACAACATATTCAATTTTGACCTGCATCAAACTGGTGTTACACTTTCTCTACATGAAGAACAAAAACCAAGTTCCGAGCATTTTCAAAAACAGCTCGATGCTCAGCTCCAACCTATACCCCCACCCCCAGTTTTCTCAGATCTTCCTAACGGTATAATCTACAGAAATGTTGAATGGGAGTGTCATGTCAAAACATCTCCTTCTCTCTGGTCATTCTGGAAAGGAAATATATATATATATATATATATATATATACACACCTGATCTTGATTACACATTTCATTTAAAACATTAATTAAAGCAACCAGTTTCATGGGTAAACAAAATTCACTGAAAATGTAAATATAAAACAATCCCTCTAATCGCACATGCGTTTTTCTAGAAGCCACTTACCCTGATGTTTATTACGAACCAAACTTCCGAACACGCAATAATTACACCGAAAATATAGAAGCAACGTCACACTTTAAGACTTCGAAACCTCACACTGCCAACATGCGTTTAGGATATGTCAGAATTATCAAACAGAGATGTTGAACCACGACTTAAAGCCTGCAACACGAAGCTTTCACAATTCGTAATTCAAAATTATCTCTGCGCCAAGCATATTCTTCTTTTGCGTCATCACTCCTCCATACCACTAGATCCTTCTGCATCAAACGCTGAACATAACGAAGTTACACGTATATGCAACTAGAAGTAGAGCACTGCAGAGCAACATTTACGTGATTGAAAATTGAATTCATCTTCATCCAATAAATATTCGAACTTCAGTCTTTATTTGGTGACAGTGATAAAGCACAATGGGATAACAACTATCAAATAAATTTATCTTATTTCAAATGTAATGCTACACATTGGCAGTTCGAAATACAACTTCAGTTCCTTTCATGACAAAACTCTAACCTCTTACAATGACGCAGCTGTTTCTTGTGGTCACTTACTCCTCTTACGAAAAATAAAGAACCATTTAAACAGTAACAAAGACAACCGGTCACTCCTCTAGCCAAATATGAAACTTCTACACATGATTTCAACCGTCCAAAAATCATTACAAAAGAAACGTATATTCTCCACCTCAGTTTTCCATATCGTAATAGCAACGGCAATGGTAGAGTACAATCGTTTTGACAGCACAGAAGGGGTGGATTTGATCTTACTGCTATCTGGTAGTAAGCACATTACACAGTTGTAGTTTGTATTATGATTCTAACCTCGTTTCAAAACGTAAACATGCATTACGGAAATTATGTTGTCCTCATACATTTTCAAACAAGTAATGGGACGGAGATAGTATATTGTTAAATATCATCTATGTCCATTTGATTTTTAAACGAAAGGCTTTTACTCCTTGCTGTCTCGTTTGTGGTTCATGGAGTCCCACACTCCCAGGCATACCACATTTCACACACACACGTCACCCTCCTTGCATGCAGTAGCCATTTTATCCGTGGTCACTACATCATGTACCTCACCTACTGCCAGGTTATGAATGCATGGATTTGATCCTCCATTGTACAGTACTTCCTGGTACAGTGCTACATAATTAAGCATAAACATGTTACGTACAAAAGGAATCAGGAGATGTTGTTTTTGTCAAACAACTGGAGAGGAACAAGCTGGAATGAAAAATAATAAAGCTTGTAACCATCAGAGAACAAAAGTATTATCAACAATAGTTTTTATACTTCATCATATTTTGGAGATCACTTGAAATATTGGTGGGTGGGGGGGGGGGAAGGTTACATTTGTATAGAATTTCAGATAAAATACACACTACATCATGCATCTCACCTACTGCCAGGTTATGAATGCATGGATTTCATCCTCCATTGTACAGTTCTTCCTGGTACAGTGTTGCATAATTAAGCATAAACATGTTACATACAAAAGGAATCAGGAGATGTGGTTGTTTTTGTCAAACAACTGGAGAGGAACAAGCTGGAATGAAAAATAATAAGGCTTGTAACCATCAGAGAACAAAAGTATTATCAACAATAGTTTTTATACTCCAACATATTTTGGAGATCACTTGAAATATTAGTGTGGGGGGGACAAGTTTACATGTGTATAGAATTTAAGATAAAATACACATTCATACAGATTAGATCAATTTGGGATTGGTAAACCAAAGGGCATACTTATGTTATTTATTCTGTGGATATTTACATGATAAAGAAGTTGTCTTACATATACCATCACATAAAATTATCACATCAGTTCATACACCATACCATTTGCATGTGCAAGTGCATTTTTCTGAAAAGGAAGTAGCTAGAGCTCATCCTGTTCACACATACATACATGCTAAATATAGGTCAGTACATCAGACATGTGGCAGCAATTGTGTGTATGCAAGGTGGTCAGAAAATGTGAAGTTCAAACATCTACTCCAGACCAAATCTTGAGAATGCTGATTTGTATAGTCAAAAACGCAACACAGTTATTAATTGGTGAAAAATTCTTTGTTGGACATTTTCAACCCTCTAAGATGAGAACGGCATATCATCTTCAAATTTCACACACCAATCACACAGTGATGCAGCATCAACTCCCAGAATGCAGGACCATCTAGCCAAGTGTTACGATAGGGACAGAAATCAAACTTTTGACTCTCTCTGTAACAAGTCTACAATCACTTTGTCTAAGGTAAATAAAAACATCTTCCCCTGCCAATAAAGGAAAAAAATTCTTGGTTTTTCCTGCTTAAACAATCATGTGTCTGCACTGAGAAATACAGCAATTAGCAATGAAATACAGAGACGCACATTCTTCAGTCTTTGGTACTTCTCATAAAACATTCACAGCATCCTGAATGCGGTTACGTTCCAGATGCATCTGCTTCCTGCTGCTGCAGCTGCTACAATGAATTCTCTCCACCTTCCACCCTCATAACAAAAAACGAAGCTATGTCCACACTGTAAATGCATCAAGGGAGTGAAGGTATAAATTCCACTCATTCTTGGACATGACAATAAATAGAGGTGAGTTGTCAGCCTCATGCTCAGGCTGCTTAACACCTTGGGAAAGAGTGCCCCAGTAACCACTGGATAGGAGCCTGCGTCAGTGCCAGAGAAGGATGGGCATTGTAGGGGGGAATCCCTCGTCACTGCTGGGGTTCGAACCCCAGACCGTCCAACCCATAGCCTAGTCACTATATTGACTATGCTACCGCAGCTAACCCTGCAATTTCTGCTAATGTGACAGCAGGTACACTTTACTTGCACTACAACTGCCACATGCACACATTTCACTCTACTGTCAACAGTGCAGCTACATAACACCAATCAACAGGATAATCAGTGAATAATGAACTGCAAAAGATGTAAACAGGAGACCAACATGAGGCAGTATTCGCATTTACCTGGAGGGACCGAAGAAAAAAAATGGAATACTGCAGTCAGAATATCTGATCTCTGGGTCACAACTTGAACACCAGTTTTCCACATACATCACAAAGGTGCTGGTGATCACTGGATAAGTGCAGCATGCAGCAATGTAGCGGGAAGTGCAGACTCAAGAAAAATGATGCAGACTGTACACATTTCTTGCCACCTGTCTGTACTGCACCAAGGCAAGTTAATACGGTTAGATAAAACTAGATCATTTCAGGGTCTCCACTCTTCTCCCGATAAGTTTTGCACGTATTATTTCACTTAGAACAATAAAGCTGTTGTAATACAAGGTTTGTGATAAAACTGAAATTAGTTACGTACTTTATTTCATTTTGACAATGTTTCTGAACTCTCAGTAAAAACCAAATAGTGACTAAAGAGCTGCTTAGAACATTGTAATTAAATTGGTACACTGTAATTAAATTAAAATACTCCATCAACTATGTCACCCAGGAAGTTACGTAGAACACTCTTATTCCCCATCTTCAAGGATCAAGCAGCCCAATTCGTCTTGGACTGCTTGCCGGAAGATGGAACCGATGGGCTGTCCCATAACATCGGTAACTACCAATCAAAGCTGCCTAACATCTCGAGAAGAGCGAGGATCTCACTGACACTGCTGCAGAAGCCTAAAATCACGCACCTGATAGCCATTGCTGCTAAGGGTTTGCTTTGAAGAGACATCTAGATGAACCAAAAAAGCTGAATTAGCATTTTTATATCAATTTTTGGTTTATCTGGTAGTTGCAATGGGAGAAAAAATTGCTGGAAATTCTGTTTTCATTTCAGATTGATCAACAACTGACTATAAAAAATACCATTTTTGCCCAAATTTAAGTTGAGCAAGTTTCCTAATTCATCATCTGAAAATGGGGGTTGGCCTCATAATTATGCACAAAATTAAACACATTCTGTGAGAGTATTTTAATGAAAACTGGAGACTCCTGAGGAGTCCCAAAAATACAGTTAATATTCCATCAACATGCCACCTTGTTCTATTCCACACACTGGTATACTATGTCATTGGACAAATGTAATAATGGTATTGCCTACACAAAAACGTAGCAGCCATTCTCTCTTGAGCTCATTTGGTATCAAATACTGCGCAAATGACTGTGACCCACTTACGGATACTTGCCAACATATGCCTGGATAGACTTAGGAACTGAGCCTTTTAGGACCAAGCACAACATTACAATATATCAGCACATGTAATATATTTACACTGTTATATTTGCATTCAAATAGAATATATGTACATTGGCCAGTAAATTCATGTCCCACCTCCATGCTTCTGCTTCTGATAAATAAAGCTACTAAAAGAAATACTTGTTAATAGTTAAGACTAGTTTAGTTTACAGTGGCATTTTACAATACTGAAAAACCACACTAAAAATTCAGTTTCACTGTACACTACTTTTGTGACTAAACTGAAATGTGTATTGTTGCAACACAGTTCTCTAATATTTTACAAAAAAATTCAAGTCATAACTAGAACTCAGTCTTCATTTGCAAGTTGCTGCAGATGTGTTGTGCACATAATTTTTATGATTAAATATCATTGGTATCATCTACCCTGTATTCTGCTGAATTTCAAAGTCAGTAATACTACAATATAAAATTTAATTTCACCTATATAGTTCATGAACAGCCTTTCCTATCAATTATAACAGTAACTGTATTAACTAGAAGAAACCAGTAGACACACTGAAATCTAGCAGGAAGATTAAAACTTTAACCTCATTCCTTTTCCTGGAGCAGCACGATTCCCATGCAATTTTGCGCTGTCATTACAGGATCTACCGTAAATCTGACTGATGCTTCAGTTCTAGGTGGGTGGATAACGTGGCAAGCACGCCAACCTGCACAGCTTCACTAACATTCACCCATAATTCTGGCAATACTGTTTACTTTCCTGTAACAAGCTGCTTCATGCGATTCAGAGCACTTCCAGCTCTGAACCATTCAATTTGCTGTTCATTCATTGTGTGGTTCAAGGAGATACTGTCTACCTTCCCATCAGAATGTTTGATTTCTGCCTTCACTGGCTGCAACATAAAAAGCACAGTCTTATTATTCACTTAATCATTACCATGCTCACTTCTGTTGGGTAATTTCAATGTATATTTATTCAAATTATGATATGGTTTTCTGCACGATGTGGTATAATGGGTCTGTCTGGGGATTTCAGAGCAACATGGAGCAGCATCCTTCAGAATCCATCTGAACCCATTTCACCCAAAGTTCATCCATGACGTTGGAACAAACCCAATATGCTACACAGTGTAAAACACAGATCATTATTTGTCTAACACTTGTTGTAAAATCTCGAAAACTTACACATACATCCATAACCTAATCTTTCACGTCAAAGGATGGACACAAATGTGTCTGTCAAACTCCTAGCTGCGGCAACCACTGCTTTTCAGTCATTTTACCAAGTCCCAGTAGCCAGTGAATAGTTGTCAGAGTCCTGCTGACATGCAGACATGTAAATTTGCAGTACAAGATTTCAGGCTTCTGGGACATGGTGCTGTGTCAATGCGTATGTGGTGCCCACTGTTTCAATTATGCCTTCACCATTAAAAGCCAAGCAAATTCTGACATCCCTTGACCCTCGAATATGAATGCACAAAGATCCTTTCACATATCTGGAACCACATCCCAGAATGCCTGAATCCTCAGCAACAAAGCAGCCAAAAACTCTAATCTTGCAAAACTGCGGTACACAAAGTAAACGGGTGAAGGCAATCGACCACAACCGGCCTCCACCTCTTTACTTTGCTTATCTTCATTACAACAAGATGTCTTCCCTTAAAAAATTGTGGTACTTTACACTTCACCATTCTTGTCCATATGGTTACAAAATAATCACGAATATTAACAAATTCATCATATTTAAAAAAAAAAACATACCTTTCCAGGCGCAAGATTTTTCAGGTCAAGTAGAGAAATCTTATCTGAGGGTTGGATCTTGTCATAATCTGAAGGGTTTGCAAATGTCAGCGGTAGAAGACCCTGTTTTTTGAGGTTCGTTTCATGGATGCGGGCAAAGGACTTGACAATAATTGCACGACCACCAAGATGCCTTGGTTCTAGTGCTGCATGCTCCCGGCTGCTTCCCTCCCCTGCAAACATGACAAATGGAAAATAACAATGTCCACTTCAGTAATAGTTAGGCGAAAATCCAAATCACAGCCATGAACGTTGTCTCTTCATAGACAAACAATAAGAATGTGCATTCAAAAATGAATCCTCTAGTCTACAACATTCAGAATAAATGTGTCAACATATAAACTCAACCCCTTCTATTGCCCCCTTTTAAATACAGACTGATTCAAACCAAACAGTATAGTTCAACCATTTAAAGCTGTGTTTACTTCATGTACCACCGCAAACATTCAAAATTCTAGTCTTTTCACAGGGCATATGTGTCTTGTATGCAGTCAAAACAAACAGCGATTATTTCTCTACACAGCATGAACTGAATGGTTTATAACCAACAGAGATTGCTCAATGATATTTTCTCAGGAAGACAGCCATGCCAAGATGTGAAGGTTTCCTGATGTTTCAGGAACAAACTTCATCCCCATCTTCAGGGTGTGCTGGTGGTTTGGTAGAAACAAAACTGTCGACTAGGTGTCCTACTCTGCACTGTATGATGATGGGGATGTAGTTAGTTCCTGAAATGTCTGAAAACCTTCACATCATGACATGGCTACCTGCCCAAGCAAACTTTACTGCATTCTGTTGCCACAAAAGCTTCAAGACCTGTAAGGAGGAGTGTGTTTACTGTGAAGTAAACAGGGTAAAGTGATCCCATTACAGGCCTGGTATGGCCCAGATGGTGGGTAGAGGTATAGCTCTACTCTTCCATGACCGCGGCACTAGACGGGGGTGAGTGGTCAGCAGCACACCCCGGCCGCACTTCACCCCCGGGAAGACCCGGTATCCACTTTACAGGAGGCTGGGTGGGTCCCAGGGCCAGTCTGGATGGGCAGAAAAGCTCATCCCCACCGGGATTTGATCCCGGACCATCCAGCCCATAGTCACTCGCTATTCCAACTGAGCTACCTGGCCCATGTTTACTGTGAAGTACCCATGTTTAATTTCCTCTTAAAAGATTCAGAGCATGTTCATAACATTGGACACTGTTATAAAAACTGTTAGAACCAGTTACCATCACACTTGACTCGCAGTTCCCGTATCTCACAGACAATGGTCTAGATCACAACACTGCTTACTGATGTGCTGCTGATGCTACAAACACAATAGACAATATCTGCCACTACAATGCACAACCTGACTTAACTGTAGCACTTCGTTTGGGCCAGCCATATAAAAAACATGGATAACTTTACTCTAATGACATACAATGTCCTCACATACAGGTAATAAACATTACAATTTATTAATTACAATAAAGTTGAAAAATATATTATGAATACCGTAGCTTAACCAAATTCATACTCTTACCATAGTTTTCATCACCAACAGCCACCCATTTAATGCCAGCCTTTTTATATGCTCGGGCTACTTCAGGAACTGTGCCCCATTCATTTGTTTTTTGGTTTCGAATTTTATTCATTTCATCATTTTCAGAATTGACAGCACCAATAAACATATTATTGGAAATATTGTCCAAGTGACCACGGTACTTCAGCCAAGGTCCAGCTGCTGAGATGTGATCTGTTGTGCACTTTCCCTTCACCTGATTAAGAAAAACAGAAAACATCAGAACACGGTACATTTGTAACCAATTTCCTCCTGAGAATCTAGCAACAGTTCGGAAACTGAACAAATTCCCACCCTCCTATTCAATATGGGTACCAGGGTTCCTTCCAGAGGATGCAGCATGAAGCTGACCATTCATATTTGCCTACAGCCAAGGTTATAAAATGAATGGAGCCACACCTCTACTCCCCCCATATGAATGGAACAACTGAAAAAAATTATTAGCGTGAGCTGCAATTAAGTGGCAACATCAATTCCCTAACTCATCAGCTGAAACATCAGAGAGGATTCACCTCATGATACTGCATGAAGTTAAACATGTACTGCACAGGTGTTTTTTCCCCCAGAAAATTGACAGTTGTAAAGGTGATCATCTTAATATTAGGGTAAACATGACACCTTCTCGCATCAAATTTTTGGATGTACAATTTCCAATTGTAACAAAAATTAATATAACTTTTCAGGTTTTCATGGTGGTCACTGTTCACGATGTAGTGGTATGGATTGTTTGATATACTGCCCAAACCTTCACGGTCAAGTAAGTACAGTAAGCTGCAGGCTGAGTATGGCAACAATTCGCCGACAGAATGAGAGTAATAACTCTCTAAGGTAATAATTCTATAAGGATATAGCAGTCATAACACAACTATATTATCAGGTGTATATAACTTACCAACATCAACTACATGTTTCAGCCAATGCTGCTGTGGCCATCATCAGGTTGGATACAATTTATCAGAGAAGCTATATAGATATGCTATGACACAAAACAATTATTAGTATTAGTGTAGGTCTTCTCATCTTCTTCACCTACCCAGGACAGGATCATACCCACTGACACCGGCACAAAACCAAGGAACCATAATACTTGTAAGCAGTATCCTCCTATCTACTACCTTGCATTTATATTTCTTGCAACTTCTCACAGCTTCCCAAATCCGACTGATTGTCCATCTTAGCTTATTTATTATTCCAGCACAGCACTAAGAAATCCCTTCCCCCACTACAATACACCTGCAGCTGCCAACAATACTGTAGACAAATGAGGATGTCTACACAGCCACAGCAGCAGACCGGTGTGACACTTAGCCCCCACCACAGGCAAGAAAATATTGCACCACAGGACCAAACACTGGCCCAGGCCTACCACACCCAACGGAGCATGAACCGACTTGGTACATACACTACATTGTCATAGACAAACAGGATAACACATGTTATATGCATGGTTCTTTACCATCTGCACACACACCCACCGACTTTGTGTAAAACGAGATCTCGTTCCCCCTTACCTGCACTAATACTAATAATTATTCGGTATTATATCATATCTATACAGCTTCTCGCATAAATTGTATCCAACCTGATGATGGCCACAGCAGCATTGGCCGAAACATGTAGTTGATGCTGATAAATTATATACACCTGATAATATAGTTGTGTTATGACTGCTATATCCTTATAGAATTATTACATTAGGTTCTAACAACACAACGGGGAGAACGCTCCTTGAAGGTAATAACTCTCCTTTTGCATGAACAAATTGTCAGTTCTAGTCTGTGACCTGTTTTCACCCAACTTCTCTGTCAGCAGCCATTTTTCTTAGTCTCTTTTCTTCTCCATAAACAGACCTTTTTCCCTCCAAATTGGCTCAACGAAGAACAGGTAGGCAATATGTTTCTCTGAAACTTACCATACTATACGGTATCATAATCCAAAAGGCCACAACATGAAATCCTACAGAACGTGAGGAGTACTTGTTATGATCTCTACTTGATACAATGAGACTCATCACTTTGTAACTAATGTAATCCTAGGACACTTAAGCTTCTTTGAAATGTGTGGTATAAACCTTTTGTGAAATGCTGCAACATGGAGACAATACCTTAATTAAAACAGTGAGGTCAACAAGATCTTTCGAATTCCAAACATCAAACGGTTCCAGAAGCTGCAGTCTTTGGCTGCTGGGATCGACATCTACCTTCAGTTTTGTACCATCAACAGGTGGTGCTTCATATGTATCCTCACCAGGATCAAAACCTTTTGTAGGTAGCTCATCTCCATATGGTGAATCCAAAAGGAATTCCTTACCTACAAGGATTAACATAAGCTTGTATCATTTTTTCCTATATATGGTAAATGCCTGTATCAGAATTTGGTAATGCCTAAGCCTTACAGAATAAAAGCATGGGTTAGAAAACTGCATTTGTATCAGTGTCACTTGGAGCAACCTTCCGATGTGACACGCTGAACACTCATGCTAGACATCAATAACAATACAATATTTTTATTATCATGTATTTAGTAACTACCCATTCAATATTCATTTGTCAAAACAGTGCCAATACAACAAATTCCACATAGTGCCACCAACTAAGAACAAGAGCAAACATCACAAGTTAAGTCAGCCTTGAGTCAGTACACTCACCATCTGATCCCTTCAGCTTGTCTTTGGTTGGGTCAAAGTTCAGGGTTCCTACTATGGACAGGGCTGTAACCAGCTCAGGCGACGTTACAAATGCATGAGTTGCTGGGTTTGCATCATTACGACCAGTGAAATTTCGGTTATATGACGTAACGATGGTATTCTTTTCACCCTTTTTCACATCCTTGCGATCCCACTGACCAATGCATGGACCACAAGCATTGGCTAGGACAGTACCACCAAAATCCCTCAAAATCTGTGCCTAAGAATACAAAAGAAACAGGTTACACATTTCATGTTGTTCAAATTAGGCTAACAAAGTGCAGTATGGCAGACAGGTACTAACTATTTTGAGAGAGGAAATGGTGTCTTCATCTTAGGAGTGAATCAGAAGTTAAAAATTTAGAGGCCTGTGTTACAAAAAGCTACACTGCAACAGTTCTTAGTGGTCCACCGAGAAGTTCAAAATTATGAAAAACTTACAATGCCATCTCGTTCAATAGTGGCACGGACTTGCTCAGATCCTGGAGTCACATTAAATGGAATCTTTGACTTAAGACCATGTTTCAACGCCTGTTTTACTATGCTGGCGCATCGACCCATATCCTCATAGCTGGAGTTGGTACAACTGCCAATGAGACCTAGAAAACAAGCATCTACATTCAAAACAGGTAGTCCCATTTCTAACTAGAGGCTCCTAGATGCTCCCACCATGATGATTACAGACTTTGGTCCTCTGGGATGAGACATCATACAGTTCAGTACAGAAGTATGAATGTTTCAAGGGATATGATGGATCTCTTCCACCCTAAAGTTATATGCAGTCAGCTCCACTGAAATACTGCTACTTGTCTACCAAACTTCATGGTGTCAGCACCCCACAAACTGCAATCTTCACTTAAACCTTTAACCAGCTTGGCTGGTAGTTGAATTTTAGCATGTGGCTTATAAAAAACAAGAGTATTACTTGAACACAAAAAACCTAAAATTATGAAATAAATGCCATTTTGTGGGGAAAAAAGTGAGATTATGCACCATGTCTTAAAAATGAAGTAAATTTTCCTAGTTGCCTAGATATATAAAATAGATTTCATGGGTGGTATTTTATGTGTGGTTAAATGCAAATGCAGGCCTTTTAAAGGTTTATATTCCCATCCCCTCAATACCAAATATCCCAAATGGTCAAACTCTGAGACACTAAATGAAATTTCACCATATGCCAGTTTGAGAAAAGCCTATTTGCATCCCTACACATCACCTAATAAAGCTGCTGTGTCTGTCTGTCAGTATATGTGCAACATCACAACAGAGGCCACATTCTCATTCTCCATTTATCACTCAACATTCTGCATACAAAATATGAAATCTCTTACCAACTTTGATATCAAGGGGCCAGCCCTTAGCAGCTGCAGTTTTGCCAACCTGAGAAACTGGATGTGCCAAGTCGGGAGTGAAAGGGCCATTAATGTGGGGCTCCAAGGTGCTGAGATCCAGTTCAATTAGCTAAAAATGAAGCAGGATAAGTTCAGATTAAAATAATTTGTACAGACCAATTAAACATCTTACAATTTCAGTTGCAATACCTGACAAGTAATTTAAACATTATTTTATTTCAGTTCGTTACTTGCAGCAATGGGGTGAAATGTCATTTGGTACTGCAGCCTCAGATGAGCCTCCAGCACAAACCTCTGGAAAGAGCCAATAAGGCATCAGTGGAATTTAGCTGGCACAGAAAAACTAACATGCTCATACAGAAACCTGCCAATGTGTCACACTGTTCACCACAAATTCTGCATGACAACTCTGGGACTGAAGCTGGGCTTGCATGTTAAACCAAATGGAGACATAGCATGGCCTGTAACCAACTCTTTAATACGTTACGGATCAGAAAAGCAAACTCTGAATAAGAAAAAGCCATTCTCGAGTAAGTATTCGCACATATGAAAATATCTTCTAATAACAGCATTTTCCATGTTAATTAAACACTATGTCAAGATGTATGGGGGAAAGCACATACAGCTCAACATCCTAACTTGTTGATCTCAGGAACAAATAGGACAGCCCAGGCCCAGGTAGTGTAGTGACTGTGCAACAGGCTTATCAACCAAGTAATCAGGGTTCTAATCCTGGCAGAGACAAGAAGTGTTTCTCTTCTCCAAAGCATCCACACAAACTGTGGGGCTTACACATCACTTATTTCATGGGTAATGAAAATCATTTCCCCATGGTTAAAGCAGCCAGAGTGTTAAGCTGATCAATCTTCTCTCTCCAGTGTTTAGGGTACGAATGGATGGACGTATACCTCTACTCTCTCCCAAGCCTTCATGGCATGCACAAAGACTTTACCTTTATCCAAGAGGTACAAGAGTAGTGAGCCTAACATCCCATGACACACACAACATTACAAAGCGAGCACAGAATGTACCTGGTCATATGGGGCATTGGCATCAGCAGTAAGAAGGCTCTTTGCATATTTGTCAGCCTCACCGGCTATGTCGTCTCGCCTGGTGGCTTTCAGATAGTCTCGCATACGTGAGTTGTAGGGGAACACAGACGTTGTAGCTCCGATTTCTGCTCCCATGTTGCAGATGGTCGCCATTCCTAAAGTCACATAATGGAAACTTGTGTTTACAAACTGCCGGTGGTAGGGGCCACCTCTACTAATTTCCACGTTTTAACCTTTATATAATGAGGTTGGTATTTAAATTGTACCAAGCAGTTTATGAAAAACATGCGTATTATTTGAACAAAACAAGATAAAATTATATGAAATAAATGCCATTTTGTGGAAACTAAAACAAACATTATGCAGCATGTCTTAAACATGCAGTAATTTTCGTTCTCAAGCTTTCGCCGTGTCTTGAATGTAGATTAGCTTCTTTTGGGTATTTCCCCGGCGTCCTATTTTCAAAATCCGACGTTTCGGAACCCTCTGTCAGTTCCATCTTCAAGG
>Ga0123357_10003736_pt1 | contig 17586 bp, 12 predicted proteins | sample TergutEmb28metaG_FD_89873 | JGI IMG/M metagenome (GOLD analysis project Ga0123357, IMG submission 89873) | Embiratermes neotenicus P4 segment gut microbial communities from Petit-Saut dam, French Guiana - Emb289 P4 | ecosystem: Host-associated > Arthropoda: Insects > Digestive system > Gut ... | reverse complement strand
TTGTGTGGATGTCCATATATTATAGGTTGTGTTGTAAATTGTAAATTGTAATTGACGTGTCCAGTGTTACATGTGTGACTGAATGGATGAACAAATAAACTAAACTAAACTAAACTAAACTAAGACTGTAAGCTTCATTGCTTAGAATGTTTGAATACTTATGGCTTGGTGAATGACACACTGGACATTATAAAGATAGCTGGAAGTATCGCGTGTGTGCATTATAGTTATTAACTCATGTGCTTACTTTGTTGAACTTTGTGCATATTTTTGTGAGATTTAATTGTCTTCAAGAGCATCACATATCATGTTATTATAAGGAAGTACCTGTTAATGGAAGTGTACTACAGTGGCCATAAGGTTACAGGCAACCATAGAATAATTCATTATAAAAGTAGTGCTAGTTGATTAAGTGCATGCCTGCTACCACTTGGCCTAAAATATTTTTTCTTCCCATGTGTTATTTACTCGTAAAACATAAAGTTGAGAATATACAGAACTACAATTATGAAAACTTAAATAATACACAAAACTATAATTGTGCATTTTTTATATGGATGTGAAACTTGGTCTGTCACATTGAGGGAGGAACATAGGCCAGAGTTGTTCGAGAATAAGGTGCCGAGGAAAATATCTGGGGATAACGAGCACGAACTAGCAGAGGTTGTTGAAAACTGCATAATAAGCAGCTGCATGATTTGTACTCCTCACCAGATATTGTTTTGGTGATAATATCAAGAGGATGAGATAGATAGTGCATGTGGCACATATGGGGAAGAAGAGAAATGCATGGGGAGCTTTGGTGGGGAAACCTAGGGAAGTAGACTACTTGGAAGACCTACACATAGATGGCAGGATACTATGAAAAGGGATAATAGAGAAATACGATGGGATAATGGTGGAATAGGTTTGTATGGCTTGCAACAGGGACAAGTGGTGGGCTGCAGTGAGTGTGGTAATGCATGTTTGGATTCTCTGAAATGTGGGGAATTTCTTGACTACCTGAAGACCTGTCAGCATCTCAGCTCTGCTCCGTGTAGGTAGATAAGCAAATGGGTTAATGACTAGTTCATGAAAGAAGAGACTCACCTTAAAATGTTTGCCCTGACTGTCATCGAACTGATTGTTTTTACCTGTAACTTGGGTAACTACTAATGTAGTGGATTATGGTTCTGTAATATCTCGCTTACCTGAGTGCCATTTTGTATGTCACGGGATGTATTGGCATAATTGTACAAATATGTAGCAAGGTATGCAATGGGGTCACTGGGTCTTGTATTTGCCACTTCTGTGAGCCCTCTGACTAGTGGGTCTCCAAGAGCTGCAACAAAGAGACAAGTTTATCCATTATTAGTGAAAATGCATGTTTTTTGCCAAAGTTTTCCATCAATTAAACTGAAAAGAAATAATGAAATTTCTTACTTATTATCACAGTCATAGAAGTACATGCTAACTGACAGTTTTCCAGTATTTGTTGCTGCAGTGCTGCACAGTGAGCACTGTAAATCTGTTGTAAAGGAAAGACACATCAATCAAACCTGAACTGAGAGAAAAACAGATAACAAGTCTACTCTGAACGTGGAGGAAGCAGGCATCTCTGAAACACTGTTATCTATCTACCATACTACCTGTTTTTACATTTCATGAGACCATAATCCCCTGTTGTCTAATATTTTTTACAGAATGTAATATATTTTTCTTTGGCAGGTAATTCAGTATTTACACGATGTATATTTTGTGACAGATTCATTCTTAGTGATCACATTTTATTATAATCTGTAAGTATTTTCTGGCATAATGTGCTTACCATTTGCCAAATATTCTCCCTCCTCTGTCCATAAAACAGGCCTTCCAGCTGGAACATTCCTCTGGGGTAAATTTCCTGCAATTATTGAAATAAAATAATGAACTAAAACTTGATTTTAATGATACATTATTATGAATCAGAATTCTTAATTGTTGTTAACTGACTATTGTTACATTATTTCAGGGACTATATTTTTTAAAATATTTTCAACTATCACTTTCAAAACTTTGGGATTACTGACATGATTAGAAATTATAAAGGGCAACTTTGAAGATTCCTGTTTTATGGGATATGATACCCTGTGTAGGTGGGTACCAACATTTCAGAGTGCCCTGCTGGATGGTATTACATCCCAGAAAACAGTAAGTTTCATAAATACTAATCTGAGAAACTGAAATAACACAGAATGAAACAAATTTAAGTAAATAAGAACTGCATATCATTTAGAACCACTAGACAAAATACATGAAGGTGCATGTCACTGATTATGCAATTTGATGACCTTTGTAGATGTGATGAAAAAGAATCAGCTTTCAAATATCATCAAATAAAGCAACACAATGGATGAGTTCAAGCCTTAAAACTTTTGTCTTATGAACTACTGTATGACTCTTCTGTACTAAGGGCATCATTAATACAAATTAAACCATGCTTCAGTTTGCAGAAGAGAACAGCTAGAGCCACACTGAACTATGTACACTAAATGAACAACACACTCAAACAATGACAGGTCAGGTCTCAATCTGTTTTGTAAAAGTGTAGTTAAGTTCTCATTTCAGTGAGTGTTGGAATGATGTGCAAACGTTTATCAAACTTTGTATAGAGTGTCAAAACATGCAAAATAAAGCAGATACTCATACAGCATGCATGTGTCTGTATAAAGATGTAAAATGCATTTCAAAAAGTAATTAAAATCGTAAACCAGTGGTCAGTAACTTGAAAGGGGAAAAAGAACTTAATTCAGAAGGAAATTAACCTGGTAAGGCATGCCAGATGAAGCCTGTTAGTCAAAATGATCACCATATACTGATAACATCACATTATATTTATTGATGTTCTCACAGTTTGAAAACTTGCCTTAGCTGGTTTAGAATTTTTTATCACTATTTGAACAGAAAGTACTGAAAGGAGTGTTTGAATCGGAGTTGAAGTATATGTAGAATGGATAAAATTGGGTAACAACAAACTCTGCGATTAATACATCTGACTTCGTATTGTTGATGTCGTCAAGTCAGGGTAACAAGACACATGTACAGAATTTGGTAGGGAAATTTTGGGGAAAGATGACACTGAGAACACAGAAAATAATTTGTAATTTGATTGATTGTTCATTTATTTATTGACACATTGTCAAGACCACATTTCATGTAGCACTGAATGACGGTGATTTGTGAATCACATAAAGGCACTTATTCCTGGATGAAGATCTCTGCCAGAGAACATATAAGGGATAAGATGCTCCCATAAGTCAGAATGACTGTCAACCAGTGCTTCCTGCAACACTGCATGTCTTAACAAACAAGGCTGTGCGGATTAAATGGTACAGGTATAACTATTTGTCAACTGTCCTAGTTTTTTTTCTTTCTGTTTTTGTATTTTTTCAGCTTCTCTCTTTCTTTTTTCCTTTCTTTATTGTCTGCTTTCTTTTTTTTAATTATCTGTTCATGTATAAATCACAATTTTTCATTTCCCTTAATCACAAAATTCTGAGCATCTGTTTCAAATGTTTGAGGTGCCAAACAAGTAACCAGTGTGAATGAGTCAGATTCATTCTAACCAAGCTATCCAGATACCATCCCACAGCAGGAAGTTGAACAAATTGCTTTTGAATACAAGTCAGTTGCAGTAATTCAGAGTGAACTAACATGGTACAATGTTTTTGGATAAAGATTTTCACAGTATAGATTGTGCAGGCTAACTCTCTTAAGTATTATGGTTATACACAATTTCAGTTATCATTTTGACTGCTATGAGGAACTAAAATTCAGAAAGGAGTAGGTAAAGTACTGACCTAAACTTTATCCAGAATGAGACCACAAGGACATGTCCAATTGTAGAACCACGCTGATCTGAAGGAAGGGTTTAGTACTCATCTCCCAGGAGATTGTAGTGTTAGTTATTAGTACAAATGATAGATATTAAATTGTGAATTTAGTGAATAATGGAGTTCAAGAGAAAAAATTTTGATTTTAGAGAATGAATATGTATTTTATCCTCCAAAACAAGTTAATAAGCCACTCCTTATACTTCTCATCTCTACAATAATTATTACTGTGACTGAAATTTTATAGTACATTCCAATTGGAAGTACTGCATGTTTTCAAACATGCAGAACAGAATAATTGTTGTAAAGGGATTTAGTGGATTTGCTCAGTCCTGAGAATCTTAGATTTCTCAGGTTTCCTTTATGTGTGTGTACACAAGCTGATGGAAAATTAGGAATTGTGGCAATGATTGGGCTGATTGATGGTGATGAAGAATGTAGCACCATCCTGCCTCACCAGTGTTATGGCTACTAAAATTGACAGACCCTAATATTTCTCCTAAACGTTGCTAACTCTCTAAGAAATTATGTGACGTCACATCCCACACCACAATCTTAATACTTACCCTCTAACAGAACGTCATATCTTTTATTCTATACAAGGAACCTGACTGTCAAGTGTTAATGCACTGGTGTTCTGTGCAGCAAATCTTATGTTCAAGCCCAGTACAGTTGTCCCTCCTCTGACAAAGTTAAAACTTTGCAAATTTTATGTGTATCAGGGCTACACAACTGTTCACATTGCAGAGTAAACTATGGATCCTACCTCTCAACCATATTCTGTGCCCGACTAAGTGAAACCAAGATTGTATTGAGATGCACAAGCCACATTACAACATAGTCTAAGCCATGGAGTCTGTGTTTGTTGCACAACGCCCCTCCCCTCACACTTGTTACATGCAACTCATATTTATAGATGGGGAAATTTAACTGTAGCATGTACAGATTTATGATGAGTGGCATATGAACTTGATTTATCATACCTCTACACATTCAACATGATAAAAAGAGTATTAGGTGGCCGTGTGACTTGTATGTGTGTTTCAATTATGCATGTTTGAACATAAAAGAATAGGAGTAGTCTTCTAACGGATGTTACACATAAGGAGTATGAAATGTAAGTATCCATGCAGCGCACCACTCATCACACCAACACACTCGAAATGGAATATATTTAAGTCAAAAAATTAAATTTACATTTAAGAAGGGGTCATGAGAGTTCCAGTATTTGGACTTTATGCTGTTCTGAGGTATGTTTTCACATTGTTTGTAAGCGTGTTTGACACTGAATAGGGAGGCAGTATAGGGAGGCAGTACATTTCTTGGAAACAGTGGTACTTATCAAACAAATTATGTGGCACCACATCCCAGAAGGCCAACACTGGACTATTCACCACCACTTTTCAGGAATTTTACACGTGTCAAATCCCAGAAAAGCGCAGATCACATCAACACCGCGGCAGAAGCCTTAAGTCACACATTAATGCAGATATTTTAACAGTACATTACAAGGCTCATATAATGATTATGATTATCAGGGGGTTAACAAGAGTTAAAAACTAAATTTCATATTTTCATGGCAATGAATGTGTTGATTGTGGTCTTCTGGGATGTTACACTGTGTACTCTTGTAGATAGGTACTTATATTTTAGAGGACTTGTTGCCTACATCTACACTAAAGATGTAAGGAGCAGGTTCCTCTGAAGCGTTGGTACTGTACCAGTATACCACACAACAAATTGCATCCTAGAAGACTGTGATTGTGCAATGAAATGCTTCTGCATTATGTAATCTGTAACATTACTGTATAATGACTTGTTTTGTCAATACTAGGTACAAATGAACCATCAAGTGGCACTGCTTTGTTATTTTGTCCTGCTTTCTCTGACCTATTTGCACATATATAATATATTCCTTCAGTTTTAAAAATATTTATATAAGTTGTGTCAGTGTATTTGTGTGGTCATTGATATTAAAAAAAGTAACAAAGGAAGCCTGTTTGTATGGATTCTCAGTAAATAATCTGATACTGTAACTGCAGGAACCTAATATAATACACAATAATACAGACAAAAGTCGCTGTACCTTTCTCCATACATAGAAAATTGTTTTTAAAATGTATCACTGATCCTACAACTACTTTCATATGCTGATATACACACCATAGTGAACTCTTTATATATTTACACTTAATATGAAAGGCAAAATTTGATGCAGTAGAAAAATATTTCCTGCAGCTTTGCTCATGGTTTTTGATTGTTTGTGGTAGTAACGTTTATTATCATACCCTACGTTTGAAAGTGTTCTGCTACTGTTCACATACAGAGTGGTGTAAAAGTGAAATTACAGTTCGTGACTACCCTTATGTCACTGTACGCTATTTTAAAAACTCTTCTCTCTAGTGAACACCATAATGGATACACAGTTCACGTCTATCATGGATATTCTTACATACAGGTCACAACACAGCTTCATGCTCACAAATCCTTAGAACTCTCAATTATTTTGGCACCTCTCACAGTGAAGTTTAAATGTCATTCTGGTTTTCCACCACTTAGTATGTAATGTTTCTTGGCCAACAAAATGTAGTACTATTGATACAATACAACCATTTACAGCCACCACATTATTTGTTTTTGGCATAGTTTTCATGAACTTTTTGGACCAAACGTATATGTATTAGGCACTATAAATGAATCTTAGTTTGTGGCCCAGCCACCCAGAAAAATTTCTAGCTCTATGAAATCCATAAATTTGAAAGTTAATACAAAAAATAATGTGCCTTTATGGGAATTTATTTTGTTAAAATTAAGATTACTGTCTTCTGGAAAGTGATGCCACAAAATTTGGCAGATAGGTATCAAAGGTTAGGAGGAATCTGATGCCTCCACCTTCAGGGTAGAAGAGCAACTTTGTATCCCGAAGAATGAGGCATACAAAAGTAAACACCAATAAGTTGGTAACTATCTACCAAATTACATAAGGTCACATCCCAAAAAAACAAAAAACTGCATTTACACAACCGCTGGAACCGCAACTCTCTTATTTGATCCCAGCTGGCTTATTGTGACTGTATGAACCATTCTTTAGTGATGTGACTGAATAATAGACAAAATAGACATCATAGAACTGTGCTTATACTTAGTATGTCCAGACACAGTAAAAAAAGAACTTAGAAATTTTGATATTTCAGTCAGTAATATATTAAAATTATTCTATAGGGAGCCATGTACACAGATCCTAGTAGTGTTAAAAACATAGTCATATTAAACCTGAAAACTGTAAAATTAACACTTAGTCTTCTATTTATAATAATTGATTTTGGTCCCAAATGTTGAATGTTGTAGGATATCTTTTGGTAGACATGAGTGTAAATTCCTGTAATACAGCTGTTAGAGACAGTAATGCGGTACACTAAAGGTTGACCTCATTAGCATAACTAATTATGCCATAATAACTAAACTTCTACTCTTCTGTGTGTGATGTCTGTAGTGCCTGATACATGCTATATCTGCAGGTAGCAAGCATTTAAATATAGTTTGCAGCACCTTTGGTGACAAAAAATTATGCCATCTGCTTTGTGCAATGACATTTTTGCTGCTGGACTCATTACAACTTATACATAACTCTGTGGAAGATAGTGTGTCTTGGGAAGCTTTAATAAGTCTTCAGCTGATCAAGAAATTTCCTGCATTTCATGGGAACTGAAGGTTCATTACCATATTCACAAGAGCATGTGCTTCTCCCTCTCATGAGCTAGATGAGTCTAGTCCATGCTCTTCCATCCTGCTTCTTTAAGATCATTTTAATACTAATCCTCTCTGCCCTCTCCTGCGTATTACACCGTGTGCCTCCAGAAATGTGACCGCAAATAAAGAAGGGACATATTATGTGATGTATGTTGGTTGCCACAGTAATTCTTTGGTAAATGAACAAAATCATGATTGAGAAAAGCAAATGGAGAGGGTCTGCTGTATGTCAGGTTTGGGTGCTTGAAAATGAGTACTAGAAATTTACACTCAGACTGAGATATAGCACATGGACCTGAAGGAGTTATTTTCTAAAAACTGTGTGAAAGAAAATGCGGTAAAACACCTTGGCATATGGGGAATTCACACAGTTTTAAGTTCCTAGAATAATATAAATTGCACTCATCTGAAGAGCATTAATATTCCATTAGCTCAAATAATTTTATCAAGAACTTGTCCTCTTGTGAACATGATCTGATGATGGTTAATCATTTATGATACAAGACACTTATGACTTACATAAGAAGTTCATTGTTTATTTCTTAGATTTCTTGGAGTGGTTACTTTCAAGTTGTATAATATTGGAAGCTGCTGGTGAGAAGACGTTCAATGTCTGATGCTCTGTGATACTCAGACTTTGTTGATTCCATATGTTAAACATGCTCTGTCCTTCAGGTTTCCTCTTTATGTACAGTCCTCTGACAGAGGACAAATACTGTAGTTTATCTTCTTCCTGTCCCAACTTTGGCAGATGTGCAGTCAGATATATGTGTAGGCTGTTCCCCAAGGAAGATGGACATGCAGTCAAATATCCAAGCAATGGATCTCTCTTGAATTCAAACATTGTTTCCAGATCCATCATCAAGTGAGCAAGGCGTTCATATGCCACACCCAAGCTGCTAGGGTTATCTTTTGGTGTGGATGACACAATACGCAGATGTTCCTGCACATTTATCCAGATAGCCATTTTTTCATCCTTGGTAATGAAAACTCCTCTGCCATGAGGCCAATGTTGACCGTGTAAAAGATTATCTTCATTTTCATCACTGTTTGTCAGCAATATCAACAAATTTAGTGTTTCAAGTTTCTCTCTGATTTTAGAGTTTTCCTCCAACACCTCAGCCATAGGATAATATGACTTACATTCTACATCATCACTGTTGTCTGTACTCTGTCCTCCTACACAGTCCTCAAGAGAATTCACCAAATCTCTCTCTAAAGCTTCCAGGTGTGCAAAACTCAGGCCTGAAGGTAGCTGATACTCAGCCACATTTCTGCAGCATTCAATTCTTCCAGACTTTACATGTTTGCCAGAAGGATCAATGATAATTTCACCAATGTGTGCCATTTTCTTTTTGATTTCATCTTCTTCATTCTCATCCTCATCTTCTTCCGGCAAGAAGAATAATGACTTTGGTTGTGGGTTAAGGTCATAGCTTACAAGAAGGCCATGCAGGTCTTTGATTAGTGGTAAAAGGAGTTCAGCAAATACTGTGTAAGACTCATAATCTGGAGCAATTACACCTCCATTTCTTTGAATCAGTTCTTTTAGTTCCTCATCTATGTCACCATCATTGTCGTCAGGAACTTCTTTGGCTCCTGGCCAGATTACATCTAAAAGATTGTGGTCCATTCGTGTCAGGCGCTTCTTCAGCTTTTCAAACACAGGTCTCTTTAGGTAACGTTGTAGCAGTGTTCCAGACATCAGCTGCCCATTGGTTGAGGTTTCTTCACGTACAAGTTCATAACAGCGTTCCAGTGTTTCAAGGATTTCTGGATCATCAATGTCACGTCTTGCAGACACGGTGTCATTTGGAACTGCATTCAGATATCATAAATAAAGGCATCATTTAGGGTCTTGTATCTCTATGTTTCTGAACCACTACTGAATGGTATAGTCTAAAAATGCATAATTTTAAAATCACTACTTTGAACAGGTGGAATCATTTGAGGGATGCAAATTTGAATACTTATTATGACAAAAGCCTGCCCCATTGTCATTTTATCCATCATAAATTGACTGGCCCAGGACTGAATCTCAGTAATTATATAGAGGACACACCTTTTCCAAATATGTGAATGAAGGTACTGTGTTATACTGCCTATTAGCCTGCGCAGTGCACAGTACCAGAGTATGAATCTTTGCCATCATGAAAAAATAAAATGTGTCTTCAATATAATGTCTGAGATTAAAATATGCAAATTGTAATAGAACCAGTTTGTACCAGGAACAAAGCTCTCATACAGTGGAAATATACAGCCAAGAGACTACCCTGTACAATCAAAAAGAGGTTTTGAGCCTAACAACATACTTCACAAATGACATGACAGTTTCCAACAAACAATGTAAAGTAGGGCATGCTGTTGAAAATAGTCAGTTTTAGCAGTTAAATAAATGTGCATATATAAAGAATTTTTATAAATTTAATCACAGTGGTAATAAAAGAATAAATATGATAAATGTAGCCAGAACATAAACAATGACAATGAGATGAAGGCTAAACTTATGATTTACACATATAATGTCTGCAGGTTTCTCCAGACTGATGGTATTGTCTGTTAAGCTGCAGATATAGCATCCCAAAAGATGCAAAATCTGCACCACTGCAAGAATCTCAGAGCTCAAGATGGACTTAATTTGCTGCTGCAAGACATCTGGTTATCAACAAAACAGAAACCTTCAATCCTCATATAACTTTTACATTCCCTCAAATGTCACATACCCTGTGCAAAACTGGATGAAAAATGCAACACAAAATTTGCACGAAACTGAATACAGTGTTAATGACATCAAAGTCAAATTCTGTGCCTTAATTCACAGCGTAACCAAGCCAAATTGTCCTCTGTAAGCTACAGACTTCATGGTGCTGTAATTTCAATCATACAGTTGTGATGGTTTAGTAACAGGACAGTCCCACCCCTCTCACTGCTACTGGTGGAACAGTTTATCTGTATTATAAAGTGCACCTCATGTTATGGAGATAACTGTACTGCCAAGTACACAGCATTATTTATCAGTACATGAGATGGTTAATAGTTATGCTACTACTACTAGTAGTAGTAGTAGTAGTAGTAGTAATGACTGTAGTAGTAGTAATTTAATTACTTAAAAAAATGTTTCAGCTTTAGTTGTTATATAGATGAGATGGGAGAATGATCATGAATGGTGAGCAGATAAGGATTTGAAAGGAAGTTGTCTTTGTATATTTGAAGGTGTTATCCCAGACTTTAGCAGGAGAGACTGAGAAGCACTATGGAAACTCCCATTCAAGACAGCCAATAACTTTAAACTTGTTACCGCCTAATGTACTGATACATTGCCTTATTTAAGGATTATTATTATTATTATCATCATCATCATCATCATCATCATCATCATCATCAGAACAATGGTAAGAGTAATACCATTGATTGTGATACTGGTAAGTCAATTTCCTAAGTATGAATCATAAGTTTTAACTAACTCCTTCTCTTTGAGAAGCTGCTAGTCACCCAGCTTGTGAAGAAATTCCACAGATATTATAATACTCAGAATTTCGTAACTGTCTTCATAATATTCCAGTATTGGACACTAAGATCGCAAAGTGAAAAATGTATGTGCTGTGACACAAAGTGGTGAGAATCAAGTGAATAGTGTCCACTGTGGATTGACATATTTCAGTAAAAACAGTGAAAGGGTTCATAGTGAATATGAAGATAAATGAGGAATTTAGCAATAGCTCACCTTTGTCTTCAAGCATGCCATTAAGCAACTGCTGTGAGGCACCGTACTCCTCCAGTAGGTCTTGATGGGTAAGAATACCTGGATTCTTCAAATAGTATTCTGCAGTATTACCTAGCTGCAAGATGAAGTGAATTTGACTTAGTTCATGAGAAGATATCTCATAAAAGTAGTCAAACCTGCAGAATTCTGGAGCTATGAGCAATGGGACCAAAAAGTAACTGGAAAATATTTTAGATCTATTTGTATTCTCACATGTTGTGTTTCTGAAATTTCTGCTCATAAGTCGGCAAAGCACAATATCATGGCAGAGTGCTTTACTGTGTCACTTTGTATAATGCTTATTCTGATATATATGATGTGACTCTCCTGAAAATGGCAGGAAGTTTTTACTTCCAACAGACTATGCTTCAACTCCATGTCTTTCCAGTCCATCATTAACTTGATTCACAGCTTCTAAAGTATCATTTCCCACAGTGGGTGCCACAGACCGTTAGGAAGCTGTGAATTTTTTTTTTTTCTGAAAGCCACCAACAAGTGTGTTAAAAACGAATTTGTTGAATTAATTTTCATCCCAGAAGGTCATATTACATTACACATGTACAATTTCATATAAATGTGCATTACATATATTTTGAAGGTTTGTAGTAAATTATTTTTTGAAATTGTTAAATCACATTTGAAGTCACTTTATAGACAAGTGGTCTCAGACTATTTTATTCACATCAAGGGACCCTTGGATCCAAAACCCAAAGTGACTATTGCATATACCTGCATGCAGATATTAAATTTAATTTTATGTGCCTGTTGGTGATGGGTGATTGCTTGTTGGCATTCAGTTCAGAATCTCTGGTCTTGCATTGTGTTATCTAAAAACCCAAGTACGAAAATTTACAGTATTGTAATTTTATCTCTTGTTTTGCATGGGTTTCAAAATGGTCTCTTACACTTAAAGAAAAAACATATGCTGAGTATTCCTATAACTTCCAATACACCATGTTAGCATATTTAACATAATTCAATTAGTTCTTTTACATATTAATACCTGCATGTCTCACTCTGATTTGTGTTTGATATAGTATAACAAATTACAGTTATGTAGTTAATGCACTGTTTCTAAAATGTGTAATTTCAAAACGGACTGACAGTGTCTAGGAACAGGGTGCTTGGAAAAATATTTGCATCTAAGAGGGAGGATGTGACAGAGGCTGGAGAAAACTGTGTAATGAGAAGCTACATAATTGTACTTTTCACTAAGCATGATTGTGATGATCAGCCGAAGGAGGGTGAGAAGTAAAGGACATGTAGCTTGCATGGGTATGATAAAAAAATGCATATCAAGTTTGCTTTGGAAAGCCTGCAGAAAAGAGACCAGTTGAAAGATGTAGACTTCAGTCTATGGATATTAAAGGGATCTTAAAGTAACTGGATAAGAAGGCATGGACTGAATTAGTCTGGCTTAGGATGAGCATCAGGAGTAAGCTTTTGTGAAGACAGTTATGATTTTCAGGTTCCATAAAATGTACAGAATTTCTTGACCAGCTAAAAATGTATCACTTTCTCCAGAAGGATTGTGTTGCACGGAGTTAGTTACTACTATGTACATAGTGGAATAGGTTGAAAGGTCATGTACGTAAAGTGGGTGCAGACAGATAACTCAGTTCAGCATGGAATCATAAACCTACAGAGTAATGGGATGACCATATTGGAAATAAGATTTTGAGGAATTAAGCCACAAGAGACTAGAAGATGAAGATAACTGTTCCAACTCACATTGTCTTTCAGTGCAGGGTCAGCCCCCAGATTGAGCAGTAAGTTGTAATAATGTCCATTGTCTGCCATGGTGGCTGCATAGTGCAAAGGTGTGCGATCACTGCTGTCTTGAGCCTGTAGGGTCTCTGAAAATCGACCGCCTAAGTACCGGATTATAGCTGTGTGGCCAAACAAAGTGGCAACATGCAGGGGTGTAGTGCCCATTGGATTTGAACCATCACGGGCAATTGAAAATTTGCGTCTGTCCAGAGCTGCCTGTAAGTCTCTCAACCGGCCATCCTGAGCTGCTTCATGTACTGCACGTATCTTCGCCTACAAAACCACATACTTAAATAAAGGTCCCATAATGTTACATTGCAGTTAATATATGAGTGTTTGGCTTCACATGCATTATATTCCCACATTTTTAAATAGAAATGTCACTTGTTTTAAGAAGAGCAAAATTTTATTAATATAAAAACAATGGAAACTAAGTTACTAAGAAGTTTCAAAGTAATTTTGGGAAACTAGCCATGTATGCTGGCACATTGTTGAGGAAACCCTGCAGCTCAGGATCATCAGATTTCTGCCCTATAAGGCGATGTCCCTCTCCGTTCAGCACTAGGTTTGCCAGCTGTTCCATGTTGCCTGACTCCACAAGTCGCTTCACTTCCTCGTCTTCTTCTGCTGCTACTGCTGCTTCTGCTACTGCTGCTTCTGCTGCTGCTGCTGCTGCATTAGTATGTCCACCCATTACTTCCCCATTTTCCTCTCTTTCTGGGACTCTTTCTTCCTCCTCTTCTTCATCCATTCTGGCAACATCCTCCCTATCTTCTCCAGCAGCCTCCATTTCATTATCTTGTTGCTCCCACCTATCAACTGTGTCGGCTCTTCCTTCTTCATTCACATCTTCTACTTCATTTTGTTCTTCACCATTGTCATTGCCTTTCTGTTGAGCTTCCCATTCCGTTTTTGTAGCTTCTTCCTCCTCCTAAAATTCATGAAATCCCATTTGCAATTTGATTCATCTTATCAGAGATTTCTTATTCGTATAACAGACAATTAACATGTTCATAAGTTGGAGAATTTCTTAAGAATGATACATCCATATTTGCAATACTTGAGTTCCTCACAGCAGTTTTGTTGAATATTTATGTCTTCTAGGTAGGAACAAAATGTTTAAATAATATTTAATAGGATTTCATGCCTGGAGGAGTTAGAGTACAACATACACTTACCTCTTCATTTTGCCTTCTGTACTCCTCATCATGGTCGCCCTCTTCCCCTACACCTTCATCTTCATCCTCGTCATCCAGTCGCTCTGCCTCCTTATTCCCAGCAATTGGGGTTGCTGCCCGTTGGTTCAGATGTGCAGCGCCTGTAGCCACTGCAGCTGGTATTGCCTGTGAGTGAGCACATAAATGCTGAAACTATTCAGAGCATTATAAAATATGCACATACACCCACACACACACACACACACACACACACACTTAGACACAAAATAAGTACTAATAACAGGTCAGGTGATGTACGATACTGGTTTCTGTACCATTTTAGGCATTTATGCTGCTTTTCTTCTGGCAGTATGCAAGATTATGCAGTATTCTTTAAGGAAGGAAAGTAAGCCAAGAGTGCATTTGATGTAATCTATCTGGCTTGATGAATACTACTGCCAAAATAAAATCACTGAACATTTACATCTGTAGAACAATATCTCATCTTTCATTAGGAGGATGTAGCAGATAGTAAGTGAGTGAGATGGCATTGCTGTGACCTGCCACTGCTGTTGATTTTATAGCCATTTCTACAGAATATTGCCCCTTGTCATATTGACATTTTTTAAAGAAACTTTCTTCTGTCCATGTTAATTTATTGTACTGTACAATTCTATTGATGTGTTTCGAATATTTCATATTAACTGTTGAGAAATGACAGAACATATTGCTTTAACCAATATTCTTGATCACTCAAAAAAGTTCAGATCAGACAGGCCAGTGATTTAGAGTGAGATATATCATGCACAGCTTTGAAAGCTTTAAGAAATGTACAGGACAAGACATGGTCTCAAACCAGAGCAATGGACAATATTTAAAGTTGAAACATCAAAAGAAACTTTGATGCAGGGAAGGACACTATGGACATTCATCGTAAGTGTATGACAACAGTATTCCTTTAAGAATGCAGAAACTGAAGTTTTCAGAAAAAGGATTGCTGGGGAAGACAAAAACTAGGTGAGGACCCAAATAAGGAGTGATATAACAGAAGAAAATAAGAAAAGAATAGACACTGGCAGAAGAGATATATTTATGAAGGGACAGAAAATTGGAGAAGGCTTGTTATGAGATGACTGACCCTGGTTGAAACACTGGTGGATGATGATAATAATGATGATGGTGGTGGTGGTGATGCAGTACACTTAATGATTACAAGATATTTTTTACTTTTAATTTAACTTACCACTGCTGCTGTTGTTGCTGCTCCTGCTGCTGCTGCTGCTGCTCTTTCAGCCATATTCGACATACTCTTTTGTTTCTACATGAAACAGAATAATTGCATTCAGTTAGTGTTATGTAGTTTTCAGTCTAGCTATTTCTGTTGTACAGCACATTCTACCAACAGAAATTCCCTTTTGATGAGGAACTGAAACGTTCATCACCATGATAAAAAAATTCCTGCTACTGGATCACTTCAGACAAGTATCTCTCTTTGGGTCATATTTGTCTGAAGTCTATTTTAGTATTACGCTGAGATCTGTTCATAGATATTACAAACGGTTCTAAATTACCACCTTCCAGTGTTCAGACCAAAATGTTTAAACATTTTTCATCTCCCCATATTTGTTACATGTTGTACCTATCATCCCTCCTTGAATTACTTACAATCAAAACAATGTAGATGAGCTTTCTTATGGTATTATTCTAGCCACCCTTATTTTCTTCCTGCCTCATAAATCCAGATACTCATCTAATCACCTTTTTCTCAGGAAGATCCTAGGTTCTGTAAAAGGCAGTGAATTTTGCATTATTTGACAGACAGCTCCTCAAGAAACAAACATTTAGGTAGAATTTAGTAGTGTAGAAAATAAAATATTCAAAGGAAGAGAAGACCTATGCACAAAAGGGAAGACAATATTAAAGTGGGTCTTACAGCAATATGGCATTGTGGTTTACACTGAATTCGTTTGGTTCTGTGCATGTTTCACTAGTGATCTCTTGCGAACACAGTAATGAAGCTAAGGATACCATAATATAAGCAGAATTTCCTATTTTAGCTAAACAGCTGTCAAATTATCAAGCACAACTGTGCTGCATGGTGTTAGTCATTCAGTTATTAAGACTAATTTTTCTTATAATTCCTGTTTCAATATACGTAATTTGTCTGGATAGAATACAATTTGTACTTTACAAAATACAAGACACATTAGTTTATCTGTCTGCAGTGCAGTTCATTGGCTTTCTTAAAACAGCTTCATGTCACCAATATATAAACATTATGACCAAAAACGTGCAAAAATCACAAAGTGTAGTGCACCCATCCCTCATTATATAAACATTATTGAGCATCAGAGTTGCTGAATTGAGATTACTTGAATCCATCAATGTCCTTTCACCTCATCTGTATCCCACCATCTACTTAGTCCCAGAAAGCAGGATACAAGAACCATATAGACTCTAATTAAATATACAGACTACAACCTTCATCTTTTCAAGAAGATTGTCTCCACCATATTTCAAGTCATTCCCAATGGGTATTGGGCCAAAGTCATAAGTCATGTTGTTGAGCAGCCTCCAGTCCCACGCAGGTGGAAAAATGGTTGCAGTTCGAGGGGCATCTGGAATCACCTGCAAATTTTTTAGGTCCAATTCTGCAGGCTTTGTCCGGTAGTAACTTGGTGGTTTCCCTCTCTGGAGACAAGAAGATCACATCAATTAAGAATCTAAGCAAGTATGATCGCTTATGGATAGTGTCAAATATTCTTAATGGGAAACATTTGATTATTTTTTATATGACATATTAAGGATTTCCAGTTTTGGCAGACATTTTTGATATGAAAACAGCGAACTGGTGCTGACATTAAGAATCATTGGAGCTATACATCCACACTCCTACCTCTCCATATGCCTTCATGGCATGCACAACTTTACTTGTACTTGATAATTATGTAATACCAGCCAACTTAACCCACACATTTGGAAAATGGGATAGAAGGTAAGTAACTTCCAGGTAACAGAACCTATGAAGGTTTATCACCACTAACACAAAATTTCCCAGAGGGAAGTCCAGCTGAAATTGTCACATGAGAAATTTTTAATATAACCTCCCATGTCTCTGCCCTTCTTAGTCATTATTTCACAGCAAGTTAGCCACAACTTAAATTTTGCCTGTCAAATAGTTGTAATTAGCATTAATTATGTAATTTGTAACCACAGTTAGAAATTTTTCAGTATAACACTTCATGGTTTTCCAGTTTTCTTTTCTTTTAGTAACTGAACAATTCCTATAGATTTG
>Ga0123357_10003735_pt1 | contig 17588 bp, 8 predicted proteins | sample TergutEmb28metaG_FD_89873 | JGI IMG/M metagenome (GOLD analysis project Ga0123357, IMG submission 89873) | Embiratermes neotenicus P4 segment gut microbial communities from Petit-Saut dam, French Guiana - Emb289 P4 | ecosystem: Host-associated > Arthropoda: Insects > Digestive system > Gut ... | reverse complement strand
GGAAGTAGCTGTACCAGTATTATGACCTGTACCGGAGGCTGCGGTTACAGTTTTTAGTACTCCTGATGATGGGTGCTGTGACACCCGAAACATGTAGAGTGACTTTGCAGTAAATAAATATCTTTATACTGTTGCATCTGGTTGGATTTTTATTAACATTGAATTACGATGCATGGAACCATGAGCTAGTTTTGAATTTAGATTAAAAAATTGAAAGTTGAAAGACTGGCTGACAAAGGGGGTGAGTTGTAAAATGTTAGCAATAATGTATACTCATTTATTTGTATCCTTTTTGTACTTCGATTTTTAATCAAGGCCCGTGACCGCTAAACAAATTTTGGCGCACCAATAGTGGCATGCTTGCCACACTTTGAGATACCATGGTGTGAATAATGACCTTGCGTTATGACCGATTATAGCAAATAGCCTAATATCTTACATTTGATGAGAGTTTGTACCGAGTTTTCTCGTTTCTTATAGATGGAAGGGACTGTGGGAGTCAGAACCTTACAGAACTCAGTGCCTCTTTCCTTTATCATATCTTATAGAAATCAGGCTTGACGGTCAGAGCCCGACAATGGAGAAAAATCTGGCTTGACGTTCAGAGCCCGACAAGGGAAAAGAAAGACACGAGCGGAACTGACCACATGGGACACGTGCACCTTGAACATTAGTTTCTCTTTCCCATGTAGTAAATGGAAGTTGTTAGTTTTTAGGCGCTTTCACAAGATTGCTTAAAACGAGTATTAGCTTCGTAATGTCCGGCCGTCCATCTGTCCTCATGGAACAACTCGACTCCCACTGAAAGGATTTTCATTAAATATGTTTTTAGTTATTTTTCGACAACCTGTTGAAACATTCAAGTTTCATTAAAATCTGACAAGAATAAAGGGTACTCGACATGAAGGCCAATACATATTTTGATCATATCTCGCACAATTCTTCTAAAATTTAAAAATGTTCCAGAGAAAATTGTAGAGCAAATCAAATCATACTTTTTATGTTCAATAACTTTTTTTTTCTCCGAAAATCGTGCCGTTTATGAGATAATGTGTAAAAATATCGTAAAGCCGGGCAGGCCACAGATGAAAATATGGCGCATGCACATTTCACACTGGACTCTTAAGGCTACGAATACACACTCAGAATATGTAATACTTACTGCTTTTCCATTGCAGCAATGGTTGTACGAACGCGCCTCTATGTTACATTATACTTTCAATGCCTTCACTCTTTAGCCTGTGTTCATAAAACGTAGATATCTTACGTTGCGGTCGAAGAAGAGATACTCTTCCAGGTTCTACAATTCGTTGTGTTGTAAACGTCTGTAATACTGAAAGTAATATATTATGCCGGAACAGGTTATTAGAGTATGTATGGTTATGTGTGTTGCAAAACTGTTATATTATCGGGAATGTAAAGAATTCCCTGGCCCGCAGACCGCCTCGCAGCTGTAGGCAGTTACACAATAAGCCGCATCGTCTCGCATGTCCGCGTACGACACACACTCGCATATTCAAAGACCATAATATTTCGATGAATCAAATTATTTAAAAATCCAGGAACTTGAACGTTTTGAAGCCGTTAAAAGAATCTGTGGCTGGTTGTTTGTAGAGCAGCTCGAAGGTTTGTCGATGGAAGAAATAAATATTGCAAATTTCTTCCCGATTTCGAATCGGGAACTGCGTTGTCAAACCGCTGGAAAGTCGTCTGTAGAAAAGACAGAGAGCCAGGAACCCATAAAAGAGATTATTTTGCTTCAGTTCAGCCGTAGAATGACCCGAAGCAGCGTAACTATCGTCTGTGTCCACTGAATGGTTTGTAGGCTGTGAATAACAAAACATTTTGTATGAAAACTCGTGTCCGCTACTCCTCCTAATTTTCTTGTGTTTGTTGATTTCCAGCTTTTATTTTTCCTCTTTTTTGTCCTGCAGTTCGCGAAGAGATAGAACTGTAAATATTAGAAAAAGAAGAGGAATCTGTAGGTAATTTTGAATCGATGCGATGTATACTTGAGATGTTGTGTGGCTTAACTGTACGTAGCTTTTAACCTACTTCTTATTCTTTTGGAAAGTGAAACGTCACTATATAAACAGTTACAGTAACGCTCACAAAACTGTGTGTTTCTTCTGTTACATTTGAGGGACATTTGACGAGAGTTCACGAAAATATGTAATTGGATTTTCTCAAAACTTTGGTCTTTCGGGTTTACAAATCCCTGCTGACGTCGAAACATCTTCACCATTCCGTATGCTACAAAATATTATCGAACTTTTCCTGTATTATAGCTAAATCCATAAATTTATTACAGTATAATTTTTACTACTGTGTGCGAATTTCGTTTGTAGTTGTGGAACAGCGTGTACATTTACTTCACCCAGTCAGACTTACAGCAGGGTTTTAAAGCTTTCACTTTATTTAGAAGGTTTTTTAAGTGCCGTATAGATTTTTATTTTATTATTTGAAGCTTTACTCTTATGTAGTTGTGAATATTACTGGGCTTACAGGAACGGTGGTTAGGTAAGTGAAAGCACAAGTGTTTACGCTACAGGGGGTGCATAAAGTGGTGGGCCGATTTTTATAATCATTCCTATTATTCACTTTATAAAACGAAAGCTATATTCTGCTTTTCTTGTTTCAGAATTATAAATCAATTGACAATATTTTGACGTGTGTTGGAATTAATGTTTGGGATTGTAACCCACAAAATAACTGGTTACGAAGTAGTTTAAGCCCCCTCTATAAAATTGGAAATTTTAACAAATCCCCAGGATCCCATTTTAAACCAGCTCATTTCACTGTCCTTCACTCTAGCCTAACGATCCAGTGCAATATTATTCTCGCTTTGACCGCCAGTTAATAATCTGTTGCTTAGCGGATACCAACCGAAAGTTACGATTTATTATTTCTCTTAACTCCGCTATGTACATCACACGATATCTAATTATTCTAATACCACATGCCACTGAATAAAAATCACAATATTTATCTTACATAATTTGTCCTCATCCTAGGAATTTAATTCAGCTTTTTTCCGTACGAGCGCTTTTGAATATTTGGATATTCCGCTCAGCACGTTTTAAATATTTTCGATTTCCGAAGTATCTCGGAGAGTGAAATAAGCGCATCTATCGAAGAGTCAGTCTTCTGGTTTATTGAGCTGTGGCTTATCGTTTATTTTAGAGAAGGCATCACGAAGTGCTCTAATGAAGTATATATAAATTCACAAAATATACGTCAGCACAACAAATATTTATTGGAGCAATAGGCTACATATTTCGATCTGTTAACAGGTCTTCATCAGGCCTCCAGCACAATAAGTACTGTTAAGAAATTGGAATCCCAATTTAGAACTGTATAAAATATTGGGATCCCAATTTCTTAACAACACCTTTGACTTATTCTGCTGGAGGCCTGATGATGACCTGTTAATAGGTCAAAACATGTAGTCTATTGCTCCAATAAATATTTGTTGTGCTGACGTATATACTTCATGTTGCTTATCGTATAGGCTGATACCCTTGTACCATTTTACAAGGCGTCATATCCAAGTGGGCTGGAGTCTTCAGCAACTCTGTTGTGAGAACCTTAAAGTTTCCATAAATCCCGAATTGATAAAGCAACACGCAAAGTAGCTACATGTTGCACTATCCTGTCTTAAGACACCGTGCGTTGTACATGTGTGATTAACAATTGTATGTCGACGATTAACGGGTGATGATAGAAAGCCTGTGGAGGAGTGCGTACGTCGTCTGTTTTAGGTACTGCCTCGGAATTTATGTGGACGTAATGAGGAGGAACGCAAACAAGGCCGGAAATGTAGTATGAATGTAACATCGAGGAGCGTTCGCGTAACCATTGTTGCCGTTGAAGAGCAAACAGTGTTATTTATTCTGAGTGTGTGTCTGTAGACTCCGTTGTCCAGCATACGAAGCGCATGCGCCGTGTGTATTGCCACCTATGGCCTGTCTGGCTCTATCACATTTTTCCTCATTTTTTCATAAACGGTACGATTTTCAGAAAAAATGTTGTTGAATATAAAATGTGTTTTGAGTTTGTGTACAACGTATGTCTGAAACATTTCTCATCCTGAGAAGAAATTAACGGGGTGTTATCACAAATTTACGTAAGTGTTCACGCACAATACCCGTCATTCTTGTCAGATTTTAATGAAAATTTAATTTTCTCGACAGATTTTCGAAAACACTAAAATTTCGTGGAAGTTCATTCGGTGGGAGTCGACTTGTTTCATGCGTACGGACGGACGGAGAGATAAGTAGACCTGACGAAGCGTACATTAGCTTTTTGCAGTTTTGTAAAAGCGACTAAAAACCTGAGGTTACTTGTTTTCCGGCAGATTTTCTGCATGCACCCCTCGAATACAAGTAGAAGCGCTACCACTTTAGCCAGAAACATATAGGCGCATATACAAGTACCAAAGTTTCACGGACATATATGCCCTCATTCTTGAGACTTATGGCCTGAAGCTGGCGGGAGTGCTTTCAGCCGAAAGACTGGTACCTACTCACCAGGCTACGTTTTCTCGTAAATCAAGAGAATATAGAAAAATGCATGTGATGTGTATGAAAACTTGTCTTTCTTCAATGCGCAAATTTTTGGGGAGAATTCAAGAACTTACTTTTCTAATTGAAAGAAATGGTAAACGATTTTTTTTTAAATTCGTGCACAATAAAACCTTTTGTGGGTCATTCACTGTGTGTTTCTGGTTACCAACATTAAATTTGCGTCTGATTTATATTTGATTTTTATAAACATTTTTCTCGTTCGATATTCAATTTTGCCATCTGAAATTACTCTGGCTCCCGACTGTGTGTCGATTTAAAGCATCTATCTCTGATCGAAGAAACAGTTTTATAAAACACCAGGAATAATCCCTTAGGTACGGAGTCAGCAGTTCATCCGTTAATTTGGGAAGATATTTACCTATCATGAATATTTCTTGGTATTTTTTGATAGAAGTGTAGTGCCTAAGCCGAGCGGTAAATTTGGGCAAGCCTACTGTGGCCGTTAAGAGGCCTATCCTGGAATTCCCACGGGATCAGGGAATAAACGGTAGCGATAAACAAGTCGGAGGCTTCGCAGTTACCTAGGTATCTCTGGGCTAAAAGACACCCTTGGGTTCAGTGAGTGACGAACCGCGTAACAAACTTAACGGTGAATTCTATTTTCTACTATATGTACATTAATATACATGTAAGTTATACAAGTCCAATATGGGGTTCTGAAGTTCCTTAGTTACGCTAAATATTCCGTTACAGAATCATAGCCAAATTTATCGTCACGTCACTATTCAATCCCAATCAGTAAGCATACAATTTGGAATAATATTTAGTTTCCAAAAGTGACTCGCTAAAACAAAGAATTTAAATAATCGGTCAGACCAGCTTACCTCTTGTTATCAGCCAGAGTATGAAGCAGCCAGACATCTCAACCGTTATTATATTATAAACTATAACTATTCTTCAGGCAACAGAGTAACGTCGAGTCGTAGACCAGTAAATCTCTTGAAACAAATTCTGCGAGTCTTCCATTTACCTAATTTCCTCGGGATTTTATAGTGGCGTTGTGCTGACTCAAAGCTTTGCTTAATACTTACACCATTTAACTAGGGCACGCATACACCTTTCAACAAACAACTGTGAAGTAAGCTACCCAGTGTTTCCTAGTTACATCAACCAAAGTTTCGTTACCAGCACATTCCAGTTTTTACAAAAAATTAAACAATTTCTAAATGTTGCGTACATTACAGTAGCATTGCTTCCAGTGTTCCTGACACTATGGGTTACTTTCAGTCTTTGAAGCAAAGAGCGTTTGTGATTTCTCAACATGTGTTGTTTCGTGCAGTTATAGTAAATTTATGTTGTGTTCTGCAGTAACGCCCTTTGAACTGCAGTATTAATAAGAAAGGAGATTTAATCTTAAAACATTTTTAAAAGTTCTGAACATTTTTTCTCGATAAGATAAAAGACCCCAAAATTTTGAACACTTATTTTGTTGTTCTTCTTTTTCAATATCGTATTTACATTTCTCTTTGTTGCTACATTACCGCAAAGGAAAAGGTAAAAGGTAAATCAGTCCCATTACAGGCTCGAGGTGCCCAGAGGGTTCCAGGAACTTAAGGTTCTCAGATTACGTGACAATGGCCCAGGATGGTAGTAAAGTTGTCAGCCTTAATCACCGGCCGCTTTTACGCACAGGAAATACACCTGGTACTCATTTCTGTTAGAGGCTGAGTCGACCCCAGGGCCATAGTGCGATCGAAAGGATTATGTCAATGAAAAATTCCATTGACACCATCTGGAATCAAACCAGCGACCTTCCAATTTGTAGCACAGCACCTTAACCACTGTGCTACCGCGGTCCCTATTACCGCAAAGAATAAGTTGAATTTCAAAATGAATGGACATTATTGATGGGAAGTTTGCTAAAGGCAAGATACACGGTATCACTCCAATACGCAAGATTTGCGGTCTGCATTGTTTGTTTATTTATTTGTTGCTGAATGTAGAAAGCAGAGCGAAGGCTTTCCTTGCACAGCTGGCAGCATTGCTCACTTCTATGCTTCTGCACAGTCGACATGTTGAAAGACAGAGCTGCAGGTAAAGTGCTTGCATGTATCTAGCTCTACAGTTGTCACGCTATCTTCCGGGCTCGAGGTGGCGGAAAATGGAGGCGGATAATGAAAGAAGGGTCTTTACTAAGACTTCTACTCCGAGATCGGCACTCAAGCTGAGATTATTCCATATTTGTTTGGGTTTTCGTACGTTGTGATGGTTTTTACCTCTCGGTGGTCCTTCAAACCCCTCCCACCACCCAAAAATATTTACGTCAAAACTTGAGGAAAACCAAATAAGATCTAGACGTGGATTGAAGGATACGATTAAAATTAATCTAGGAGAGATTGGTTTGAAGGATTTCGACTGCCTTCGTTTCCCTCAGGTTAGGGATAAGTAACGTTCTATTGTGAAAGCAGCCATGAAGCTAGATATTCACGAAACCGTGGAATTGCTTAAACAGCTGTAAAATCTGTAGCTTCTCAAGATGGATTCTTGTCAGTGGTATTAAGTAAACACGTCCAACTCCTGACTTTCTGTGTTTAGTTCTTGGCCGTCTGGAAGATATTTGTAACGCAACTGGTTATTATGTTATGTGGGCTACATTTTTGTATTTCTCCCCGCATTGATGAATGATTCTTAGAGTTAAGAACTTTGACGAAGTTTCTTTTTCTTCATTAAATAGAATGGAACTTGCTTTATATGGTAAAAATATTTGAAACACAAAGAGATTCGCTTGTGGAAAGTAAACGTTTTAAATACTAATAGCTGAATGTTGTAACGGCCGCAATGAATCGTGAGGAATCAGTACTGACGCAGTTGCCAACCAAAGCACCTTGGTAGATTGTACAAAATAATGTAGTCTTTGCTGTTCGTTTTTGTGACTCACGGTGTCTGTCTGCCTTTGTGTAACGAGAGCAGTCGAGCTGCCTTCGTTTTAGAGAATTGCTTGCTATGCATGCCGGGAAAGGGCTTCTGGGTATTCCTTTCTTATGTAACTCTATATTATTGGTAAATAGTGAGATAAATGTTGGAGAGAAACTTTGACAGATTTTGTCTCAGAAGAAACTTGCAACTGTTATTGTGGTGTTCTGAGAATGGAACGGTATGCAGTATAGTCTTTTCAAAACATAACTAGGGTCGCATAATTGTATTTTCCGCAATGTAACTTTATGTAGATACCAGAGGAGATGTAATATAAATGTCATTAAACATTTTGTAGGATAGGGACAATGAATTAAACCCGGTGTAACATTATAGCAACTAAGTGGTCTGCAGAACTTAGGATAACAATTTCATAATTTAATAATTTAAAATAAAAGACGTTTTACAAGTTGTAATGGAGCAGAATATGACAGACATAATGTGTATATCTCTACGTAATGTAAACACTGCAGATGTGTGATATTAGTGGATACAACTTGGAACCATAGTATAAAATCAAACTGTTAGGGTATGGACCGAGACTGCAAATCAGGTCAGCTGGACAGGCTGTGGTAAATGGTGACTGCGATGCCACGTTGAGTATGTCAACCTGATATCAGAAGCCAGATTATGTAAGGGTCCATTGCCCACATTATTTGTTTACAAAATTATTTGTATTGTAATTTTTTCACAAGCTTGCTCCACAGATAGTCAAATCCTGAAATAAATTAAGAATCCTAGAATGGTACTGGGTTGAGAATTATAGATATCTAAGAGACTGTTAATTGGATGAGAGTGGAACAATTATTCCTTGACGGTGCGCTTACCGAAGAAACTTCTTCAAGGCCTGCATTTGCTTCAAACTCAGTTTATTATTTTTTACTTTTTTTTTGTTTCGCAAATAAAAGTACTAGTTTCTTGAAACTGCAGTTTTCACGTTGCATGAAACTAATTGCATGCAACCACGTTATTCGTTGTGCGCCCAACCCTAGACTCCCATGTTGCAGAACGCGACCCTTGGAATTTCATATGGCCATGAATACGATATAGCAACAGAGCTTAACAAAACGTTTATATGTGAATTAATTGAAAATATCTTCAGGCTGAAAACGCAATGGGGAAAATGCGTCGGCAAAATAGAAGACTTTTTGAATGTATAATTTTTATCATTGAATTTCCTATAACATTTATTTGCTCTGCTGTGACCCTCGTGGCTATGCCACGACATGTAGTGGCAAAGTAAAAGTGACATTTCTTGAAGAAGAATTTCGGCAGTTGGTTTTAAGTTGCGGGTGGTGTAAGAATAAGACGGAACAAATGCATAAATCTGAACTTGACGTATTACAATTAATTTCAAAGAATTAATTTTCTCAAAATTTAGAACTAGATAAAACAAATAACTGCTCTCTGATTGGAGTCAGTCAGGATCAGTGGTGAACAAACCTGTGGATTGCGGGCCCTTTAGGAGTCATGGGATTATTCCAAAGAGGCCTTGGGTCCCACAAAATCTCACAATTTCGCAACAGGCAGTCAGCGCTTTGTATCTTTTATTATTAGTTTTGCGATGAATGAAAAATGAATTCATTTCCAAATGTAATCGAATCATTACGAATTTTCTCATTAACGGAGCCTAAAAGTACAACAGTTAGTGCATGGGGTGTCCACATAATGTTTTAAAATTAAAAATGGATTCTTATACTTGAAAAGTTTAGGAACGGTACGTCTAGGTGAATATAGACATAGAGATACGGGCACCCAACAATGGGAAGCCGTCCAGTTTTATCCCACGGGCGGACAATCCCTCACTATGGATGAACCTAATTTAGTGTTTTGTTTTCCATGCATTGTAATATATTCGTACATTAAGAACCAATAGGATGCACTATTTACTTTCGATTTATTTCAATAATTAACCTCTACATGTTTCGAGCAGGCATACTACTCATCATCAGGAGGTACTACTCTCTATATACAACAATAGGTATATGTCATGCGTGTATGTTGACTGGCTGTTAGCAGGATCCTAATGATGAGCAGCAAGTCTGCTCGAAACATGTAGAGGTTAATTATTTAAATAAATCGAAAGTAAATATTGCATCTTGTTCGTTCATATTGTGGAGATGTGGATGAGCCATGACATTATGAAATACAACACATGGTTTCGAACTACGCGAGTTCTCGTAAATACGTTGTGAATCTTAAAGGTTTAAAACAAGGCGGAGAATTATTGTGACGAGCTCAACGACTATTAATCTCTCAAGAAATGCTTAGCTCAATGTAGTTAATGAGTTGTACGTGCATTCGTCTTTAACACACACAAACAGGAGGTTTTTATGAGGCTCCTGCAAAATGACGGGAACTGATCCAGCGGTCAGGGCCGGATTATGGGACGGTCCAGCCGAGCAGCTGCCCCGGGCACTAACACGTCATCGGAAATATGGTGTCAGTAAACTTAGGTTTCCACAAGCGCAAACATTTTTTAAAAATTACCGAAACTTGAGTACACGTCTTCAAGAAGGCTCGCGAGTAATGTCCTAGGTCGAGAAAGTTGAAAAAACATCGACTTGAAGGATCGCTTGATTTGTCCATGGCGCCCACGTGTCTCGGGACAGGCCTGTCATTAGACCACTTTAAATGGTAATTGAACAGCCTCTGGCCTGTTTACACTGGTAGGTAAGGAACCCTGCCAGTGGAGTTGGCTGCTATGTATATGTGGCCTCTAGGGCACTCTGCTTTGTTACTGTAATAAAATATAATACATTCTTATAAAAGTAGCTCATTAAGAGGGACCTTTCATGTGCGTAGGGTATGTCATTTGGTAGAAACAGGCACTTTGTGTACGTGATGCGTGCAGTTCTTTAGACATTCCGTGCGTAACTCTTGAAGTAGGAAAATATATCAACAATTTCCCTGGGGCTGTCTCTCAAAGAGCTGTATTTCTCTTCTTGTCATTTCTGTCTGCGACGTGCTGGTCTGTACAAACAGGATAGGACAGACAGGAAAGCAGACTTTCGTGTGGCTATTATATACGTGGTATATAGAAGAATGGTGCCTGTTGTCCGTATAAAAACAATTTAATAAATGAAATAAAGTGAAATGCCAACTTGATGCAACTAAGTAATTTTATTGATGTATTCTTAGCACGACATGTTTAGGGTACATACGCCCATCATCAGAAGCATGAGATGTTGAGTTGCAGCACACGGTTTTCTGCGCAGAGTTTTTGGATAGGTGATGGTCTTAAGAGCCGCTGCGTGGGTGGTGTGTACGGTGCGGATGGTGCACAGCACCATCCGCACCGTACACACGACCTACGCAGAGGCTCTTAAGACCACCACCCATCCAAAAACTCGGCGCAGAAAACCATATGCTGCAACTCAACATCTAATGCTTCTGATGATGGGCGTATATACCCGAAACATGTCGAGCTAAGAATACATCAATAAAATGTCCTAGTTATATCAAGTTGGCATTTCACTTTATTTCGTGAGGAAGCTGCATGGTCAAAAAACCCTCAAAAACAATTTTCTTCAGTCAGAAATAGCAATTCATAGCAATTCCGTCTCTTTCGCTAAATTTCCTGGAACGAATACAAACTGGCAGATAATTGGACTGACCTTTACCCTTAGAAACCAATTTAGGGTTGTGTTTAATTATCCGGGTTAGAAAACCGTGTAACTTCTTAGGTGAATATCAGCGTTTATGGCTTGAAGAAGGAGACGGTAAGTTTCTGCCTGTGTAGCTACAAGATGCGATAGCCCAGGAAGCCACGCAATAAATTTTCACACTTGTTCTGCAAATTCTCTTAGCTGAAAATTTCCATATTCTGATTCCATCTTGCATCACGTCTAAAAGAATTATTATTCGTCAGTGAGCCGTTTTCCACTAGTGAGAAAACCCCGTCGGAATCCAGCGAAATTTATTCTTGAAAATGATTTATTTACACAATTTTTGGTGTTTCGCTGAAACAGTTAAAAAATTACACGTTTATCATTCAGAATATGCAGTTTTGTACACGTGAACACAACTGTCACTATGTAATTTAATTTTTTAAATTTAATAATTATCGAACAAGATGATGTACACAATTAAAAAATACTGCTTTTAACCATCCACCAATATTTTATATATCATATTCGTCAAGGCTAGTGACATTCAATATGACCAATCTATAATTTTAAATTATACATTAGTATTAGTAGCAACGTATTTTACTCATCGCAGTCAATCAATACCAGAAGCTGTAAATACAGCTGTACGAGCTCCTGATGATGGGTGTCAACACCCGAAACATGTAGAGCTGCCTACAGAGATGTAATAAACTGAATAAGTCGCATCTTGTTGGAAAAATTATTAAATTCGATTCACGATGCACAGTCCCATGTATATAAAATGTCACAATGTTGTTACATGAAAACTGGTTGTTCACAATGAGAGGGTGTTGAAAACAACATGATGTACTCAGACATAACCTTCATTATGTTGTGTGGTATCTAAATGTATTATTACGTTGCTTCGGTATTTATTGTTATATTTATACTCTGTGAATATGAGATTGAAAAATTTGGTCACACTTCTCATTATTTTGTATTTTTTTTTAGAATATTATATAATTTCCTTTTAATCCCTTGAGACAACAGTCTTAATACTTCAAGTGATTTAAAAACGATGGTAAACGAGGTGACCTTTTCGTTGCACTTGTAATTGGAGCCAAAGCGAGTGTGGTATTATTTATTTATTTAATAAATATAATCAGAGATGAAGCTATCCATCTGGTCAGTTCTGGGTACAAGAGTTATTCCTGCTCCTTTACCTTCACAGACACCTCACAATTTTGCAATATTCATTTTATATTGAGAGAGTACCTACGTAATTTGGTTTTCAAGTAGTGGTGCTGACCACACTCCCTCCCCTCCCCCAGTTTCTAGTACTGAGATTGAAAATGGTTTGGAGCTATGCTTCACTCACTTTTCTGCGGAGACATGCCGTGGGGCGAGCTTTACCTTTACGTTGTGCCACTTCATATTATGCAACCACTGAAAGTAAATGAATTTATTATGCATCCTGCATTTTCCTTATTTGTTCTCCCGTTAACATCCACTGTTAGAAACCACACACACACACACACACACATATATATATATATATATATATATTTGGATATTGCTGTGTGGAAATTTGAAAGGTGAATTAGCCTTTCGCTTAAATCGGGTTGAGGACAGAACTTTGATGGTGCGGTGCCGATATATACAGTGGCGTTTATCGTACTCTTGCAGCGAGGAGTCGTGTTCTCGTATAAATTTTTGGAACATGTATTAACGCTAAATAATGTACAAAATTTCATTTTCTGCATCACAAAGAATAAAGCTGTTTTCGTCAGAAAGGCCCACCAATTAGTGATGTTTAGGCAAGCATTCGCTCGTGGGTAACGTATAAGAAACACATAAGCAGAATGCACATATTTTTCCATTTTATAACAAACGGTACATATAGTAAGTGATAGAAGTAAATAAAGTCGTGGTAAATTTGTTGCACTCTTGAGTGAGAGGGGGATTAAATCCAAATTAAAAAATAATTGAGCGTGTATTTTGGGGAACACTGTTCGAAGTTAATACACTAAAGGTTTTATTGTCCATTGGCACTACGTTTCAATTGTACGGACTGACTTAAAACATAATTTGTACACCAGGTATTAATAATATTACCGTGCAGTACTACACTAATTAAGTAATTAAACTGAGAATGGCATCAAATTTCATCAAGGAATGCCCTGTTGGTATATACGTATACACATAAAACTTTAGGTGTGTGATGAAAGCTGAAGTCGAGATCTCTCATTTTGCTTGAATGAGACATTTGACAGTTTGAAAGTAAAGGCCGATTTTCAGTAAACTTACAGCTGCCATAAAAGTTAATTTGTAAAGCGATTTCATGGTAGGACTTGGTATATAAATTTTCTCATTTAGGCACATAACTTCGCGTAACTTCTCCGCAGTAATAAAGCATGAACGACTGTGTTCCTGGAACATCTTAGAGCAGACTGATGTTTGTTTCTTCTTCTTCTTCACTCTTTTTACTGTAATTCTTGTCATGTACAAAATTAATCACTCTCAAGCGAGTAAAATGCAGAGACGGAAATGCTGAATAAGGCAACAACATTGCTGTTACCAAAACAACCACATATACTGCCATAGAATACGTATTGACAAATATTTAGCGATTGAAACATTTTGCAAGCTTGACGTCTTGTGGTGTCAGGTTTTTTTTTTACACGGCATTCCGGAAGCCATTACAGTTATCATTACCGTAACTACTACACACTGTTTAACTTCTTCTATCACATGTTGCTGTCTCTTTCTCCATATTTAAAACCCAGCCTCCTCTGGTCGTTTCAAATTTCACACGTAATATTTCCCTTGAAGGGAAGTATTTCTTCTCGGGCAATTAGAAAGTACTTTAAAACGAATTTTGTCGTAATATATTACAAGTTTCCTAACACGTGCCTGTCTTTTAAAGAGTCTTATATTTCTACCCTCAGGTCTAACAGAGTTCTTGAATGAACTTACACTGAAACACAGCAATAAATGTCCATCGTAAAGCAAGGTTTAAAATCTGATAAAATACAGTAAAATTTCATTGCTCTTCAAGCGGAGTTAATGATGGTTTCACTCAGTTAAGAGAATCTTGGCGTTTGGCATCGTGTTTTTATCCGTATTAAAAACAGTAGTTGGACACGGTCAAACAAAACCTTTAATAGTAAACAAATCGTCACATTAACTCTAGCGACATGTTTCGAATTATTCAGTAATTAGATTAATCTATTAAAATATAATAATGTAAAACTGTAGAAATACTAATCTCGACTATTTAGAGCATTGTAAAAGATCTAGATCTCATTACCAGTACATTAACACATGATATTGTTTGTTATACAATTATTAATTTTTATATTGTAATATGTCAGACTGTTGACGACTGAATAAGTGGGAACTTTTGTCATTGGAGTTAATGTGAACAAGATCTTTGGACTAATAAATATTGTGTTTGACGGCGTACAAGTAGACTACTGTTTATTACAGAATTTTGCTTATATGTTATCAATCCACTGCACCATGTAACATCACATCTAGTGTGATGCACAGATTGTTTGTAAGGTTACCCGGTGGGTTTATCAGAGTATACGTGTATTTCCTTAACTCTTACACATACTAAACAATAATGACAATGCACGTATAACGTTTTATTATTTGGCGTTCGTGCAACAACTGTTCCAGTGAAAAAGCAATAGGTATTACGTATTCTGAGTGTGTGTTTTTAGCCTTACATATCCGGCATGCAATGCCCACGCGCCATATTGTTACCTGTGGCCTGTCCGGCTGCATATATTATCTCAGAAATGACACGATTAAAAAAAAAAAAGCCGTTACTGAACATAAAATGTGTTTTGATTTTCTCTACAAATTTTATCTGAAACTTTTTTCATTCTAAGAAGAACTGAACGAGATATCAAAAATGTTTATTGGTCTTCATGTAAAGTACTCGTTATTCGTGTCAGAGCTTAATGAAACCTGAATTCTCTCGACAGAATTTCGCGAAATATTTAAATATCAAATATCGTGCAAATCTGTCTAGTGGGAGCCGAGTTCCATGCTGACAGACGGACAGACAGGTATGACGAATCCAATAGTCGCCTTCGGCAATTTTGCGAACGTGCATAAGAACGAAATACAATTCTGAAATGACAGTTAATTAGCAATGTTTGTATCTGTCGTACATAAACTGATCGAATGTTTAAAGTTAACGTATTTTGACGCAACGTCAGGCCAAGGTTGTGTGAATATTTTTATTTTCTGAAGCCGCTGCAACTGGAAACACTTGTGCTATGATTACTGTGTGTGAAATAAAATAATTTATCGGGTTCGTCATTCGACAAAGAGTCGCGCATGGAAATTTATTGGTAGAAATTCTTCCATTTCAAATGTATGCCAATGTTTTATTTAATTCAGTATGTAAAACGGATAAAACAATTGACCTAATATCCAGAAATAAATTTGTATAGGGAAACAATGATTAAATAAACACAATAAACAGCAGAGCACTATCTCGTACAGTATACTGATTAGTCACATTGCACACTACAACGTCAGACTTCATCACTCCACCATGACGCCATTATCAGGAACATGCATTGTAACAAAAACTGATAAGATATGAAGATAGAATTAAGTGTAATGGCTAGTAATGTTTGAAAGGGAGAGTACTGGAAAAATATGGTTGTTTCCGCTTTTGTTACAGCCATTTAAGGGTATAAAAACTACTGATGTGTGACAGGCTTGTGATGTCCATTGCTGACACGTAGGTATGTGAAATAATTTAGATTAGTTTTAGTCTTCGTTGGGTTAAAATTTATTAGTCCCTGATGGCGCCGGGTCATTCTTCTATAATATTTCGCCTGCAGAGTGTAATGTGGCTGTTATAGGTTAAGTCCAGTTATTCTGGTCGTGATTTCGGTTTTCCCAGTTAGGGGCCTGTGACTTATCTCGTAGTTTTCCAGTTACCCTTCCACATTCACGTAATATTATGACGCTGTTATTTTTCCCATTCCCACCTTCTAAAATAACCCTCTTATATGCATCCTAGCTTGCCTTGTGAAATATTACGAGTTCTAGTCGTGAGTGCCAGCAGCGATGTGCTCGATGGTATACGTGCAAAACCTTCGGATTTGGACACAATTTACATTTCATATTTAATATTCCATTAAACCAAACAAAACAACTTCTACACAAGTAGAACTAGATATTTATTGAACTAATGTGTAGCAGCCGAAGAGAATAATCTAAACAACAAAATCTATTAATGCAACGAGTTATGCTATATGTATACACTTAATAACCGTGTAATATTTTATACTGTGCACCCCCTTTTTTACTTTTTCAGTTAGTATTCACCAGTTTTAATATTTTAACGCTGTATGTACAATATTTGTTAAACTGGCCACAAACAATACAGCTACTGCAGGCATTAATTATAAAGATCTATACTATTGAATATGGGATCCCGTGACTTTGACAAACAATACATTGTATACACCGGCATTTAAGGTTTTATGAATATTTTGGCCTGACGATGGCGTGCCTAAGACGAAACTAGTCGTCATTATTTAAATTAATAAAATATAAGATAGTTGTGTTTGACGAAATATGCATTTTATTTCACTTTAGTATTATAACTAAGTTTCTTTCAGTTCGTATAGCTTTAGCCCAAGCTTAGTTGCCATATTTAAATAAAATTTGCACTCTCCTCGGCTTATCTGCATTTAATCATCAAATGATCTGGTCGCATCACGTATAGATAATGGGCTCAACCTTACAAAAATTCTGCCAGCGCTGATGTTATCATCCGTATTTCTTGCGTTAACTGTATTAGATATATAATAGAAACCCGTAGTGGTCAGGCAGTGTCCGTGCGTTTCATTTCGGAAACCACTAATCGGAATTCGATGACCTTTAGCACTGGAGAACACTAAAATTTTAGGGAAGTTATAATTTTAGTTTATATCGGTAAAATATTAACGCCTGAGTATAATTCATTATTTGATTGATAAAAAACGCAGACAGGCTTGAATTAGAAGTCCCATCAAAAAAAGAATTTGCCATTTTTTTTTTTCATACCATTGGAATATATAGAGTACACGCTACCCTATGCTTTGGTATTGGTATATTTGAAAATCCGAAAGCAGCTAACATATATGATAATAAATCCTTTGTTACCTGATATATTGGCTCCTTGTCCCAAGATATCACTCTTTTAAGTAACCGAATTTTCGCCTAGTAATTAACATAAAATATGGTAGACGTTGGAAATTCCCGCTGTCCTTGCAGGAGTCGAATCATCTTATAATCCAGCGAAAACTGATCTGTTTTGCAGATATGTGCAGCTGCAAGTTGCTAGGTTTAAATATACACATTATGATCTTCATGTTTGCACCGTGTATCAATGATAGATAGATAGATAGATAGATAGATAGATAGATAGATAGATAGATAGATAGATAGATAGATAGATAGATAGATAGATAGATAGATGGGT
>Ga0123357_10003734_pt1 | contig 17588 bp, 11 predicted proteins | sample TergutEmb28metaG_FD_89873 | JGI IMG/M metagenome (GOLD analysis project Ga0123357, IMG submission 89873) | Embiratermes neotenicus P4 segment gut microbial communities from Petit-Saut dam, French Guiana - Emb289 P4 | ecosystem: Host-associated > Arthropoda: Insects > Digestive system > Gut ... | reverse complement strand
GGGGGGGGGGGGGGGGGGGGGGGGGGGGGGGGGGGAGGGGGGGGGGGGGGGGGGGGAGGGAGGAGGCAGGCATGCAGGGAGGCAGTTGGAAGAGTGTAGAGGATATGGTCTAACAATATTTCTTTTGGTGTTTTGCAGTAGGTGTCAGTACTGGGGTGGTGAGTTTAGTTCCAGTTGTCATGGCATACATTGTCACAAAACATTTTGCAGATGTTGCACCGTGAGATTACACAAGACAGGTCTGTTAGCTAAGACCTGATATTGGCACTTATTATTTGTGAGAAACTTAACTGTTGTACAATCTACTGTTGAGACCACATCATACTGGTAAAGTTAATTGTATGTTTTAAAACCTGCATTACTTCTTATAGTGTTGGTTGTTGGTGTTCTGAGAAATGGTATTTATAGATTCATCTATGATAGTCTGCTTATTCCCTTGACATTTCAGCCAGGGTTACACCTTTTTCTCTCCAGGTCCCCTTTCTGCCTCGGCTTTTAGAAACTTATACACGATACAGAATTTCATGACCCTGTGGAATACTTTATCTCCATGCATTTTTAGTAGGTACAGACCATTATCTGTAGTAGCAAACACTGCCTCACCTGATGTTTTTGTAGTAGCAAAGACACAAAACTCCACGCACGCATGCATGCATGCAGTCGCAGAGATGTGTTCAGACTTTACTGCAAGTCGTGTCACACGTGTGCATGCTGTGCATTGTTACAGCACATTCCAGGCCATTTTGAATATGCCTCATGTACAGTACCTGAGTCAGAGAAATTCCAATTGTACTGACATAACAGTGGTCATATGGATGTAAATTGGTACTACCGTGGGGTGTCCAGACAGTTCAAAGAAACAAGTCACACTTACACACTGTTTCTTAGAGTAAACATCAGATGTATATAAAATATATAAATCACATTGTGAAATTCTGTGAATACACTGAACAAACTGTGTTGGATTATTATCCTTGTTTTTTGATTACTGATGCCTTTCTTTCCATCATTAGCCATTATAATCAGTATTAGATACTGCCTTTTAATTATGAACATTTCATCCCCAGGAGCCAGAGTGGTGCATTTAAAAGTAGCCCATGTTAGTCACCTATAGAAGATACTGGCAGCGCCTTCCCCCCACATCTAGGTATTGCTGGTACGTCTCGGGCATCTCACGTACTTACACACTAAAGAGCCTAACAGGAGTGAATCATGTGGTTATGGCAACAGTATGTGCATGCATGTATAGCTTAGTAACAGACTGGATGGGCAGGACCTACTTTTAATTGCACCAGATGGTAGTTTGCAAAACTTACCAGTCTTCTAGTCAAACCAGGTTACATGTTGTCATCTTAAAATTCATTTCTTATTTGCATAGAACTTTAAAAGTATCACATATTGTTCAAAATAGTGGAATTTTAAATCCATATGGTTATTTTTCAGTGTCACATTTCATTACCTGTTGACAGGTGTACAGAGTTGAGTTATGCCTTGGTGGTAAAATATGTTACATTAAGAATTGTTTCCTGTGGAAGATTAATCAGGTCTGCTTTCTTATCCACCATTTCAAATCATCCTGGCTTAAATTTGTTATGGAGACCTAATTTTAGTGTATTAGTCACATGTAAACTCTACTACTTGTGAAGCTAAAATCCAACTATAAATTTATTTTTTCACAAAAATTTTTTGTACAAGTGATATGTACAGAACAAAAGGTAATGAAAGTCTGCACCTTTTATTTCAAGTGTTTTCAGTATTATTAATCTTACACAAAATAAACTGAAAAATAATTTCTGGCTTTTTACTTTGACAAGCTTGACAACAGGAGATTTGTATTGCAGCCAGCCAGTCAGACAGAACTGGCTGTTATTCTGTTGAAACTGCAGACAGTGTGAATGAAAGATAATGGTGTCATGATAAATATGATACTGAAAGAAAATAGACGGTGATGAATATTGAGAGTTTAAGTTAATTGAAAGCGTATTCAAAAGCAGTGTGAATCAGTGTATGTTTAATATTTATTCAAGATTTAAGTGTTACATGGTATGAATCCACAAACCAGAAAGTAAGTAGACAAGATGGCTGATGTAAAAATTTGGTTCATATTCATATGGATATCCTGTACATACTTCAAATTACTGAATGTTAAAATGTTGAAGTTTAATGTTACAAAGAAGAAAGACATTTTAATTTGTAGTTAACCTTTCCACTCTTTATAAAGCGTGTTGACGATACTGTTTTTAATGAAATACAAATATCTGCCCATAACAACACTACTGCCCCAAAAATTCTAATTTTGTGTGATCTTGCTTTATGCAGTATGTATACTGGTACCTCTAAAGCAGTGATTTCAGAAAACTTCTCCCATACAAAATTAACATTTCAAGCATGAACACTTATCTTCGTGAAACATATGTCTGCATCATACTGCAGAATAGCATTAGAACAAAAATCAATGTCAGAGCTCAATGGTAGTAGGCATTTCTTGAGTTCATGTTTCATTTTTTATTGCCATTGTATTGTGAAGTCGCATCTCTTCCAGCTGCTTGGAAAGGAAGTGGTATTACTGTACTTCATGTGTACCATGTTGTAATGATTATGTAAGGTCTGATATACCACTAGACTACATAATTACGGCTTATATGGGAGGATATTTTTGTGTGATGAATCTTAAGAAGTTTTGGAACTCTGTTACCCATAAATTATTGAATTATAGTATCAACACATTCAGCCTGTGACTATCTCTGTTCATTACTCGCCATACAGAAATCTCTGTTGTGACACGTTTGTGTTCGCTGTTGTAGTGTATGGCTCATGTAATGTAAAACTGTAAGAATAGTTCTTGCAGCATGTGAAAGATGAAGTTGTCTCTGTGCATGCCACAAAGGTATATGGGGGAGTGGAGGTATAGCTCCATACATTCTTAATGTCAACACTAGATGGGAGTGAGTAGTCTGCTTCATGCTTTGGTCACTTGTATTCCTGTAGGTAGATTCCCCATTGCTCACTGAATGGGAGGTTGAGCCAGACCTAGAGCAACTCTCGATGCTGTAGAGAAGAAAAATTCTATTGCCTTTGCTGGGACTTGCATCATGATTCCTTAGTTGTCCAACCCATTGTGTAGTTAATATACCAACTGTGTTATCCCAGCTCCCCATGTAAAACCTTAACATCTCACTGCAATTTAAGTATTGTATGGGGTGTATAAAATTATAGTTACAAGATTTGCCATTTCATGAAATTGCCACACTGCAAAAGTGAATTTAAATTTGGTATGACCGGCATATATAACTTACCTGAGACTGCAGTGTAGTTATAAATAGGACCCACACCACCTATGTCAGAACAACAGTGTTGTGCATAATGTTTGTTTTCAACCCTTCAGTCATTTATCATATCATAGGTACGTGACATTTAAGTACAGAATTGTCTGCCACCTCTGGCAGTTACATTGCTAAAAAACACAGAAACTTATATTAGGGGATTTTTGGCTGCTGATAAAACTCATGAAGGCGTAAGTTATATTTTCATTCATTCATTCATTCAACAAAAAAAGTGTGACAACAGGCACTTAAGTGGTTGTCTGGAAGCTGGAAAAGTTTTACAGCCCTGCCTTCAGCAGATATGGATCTCTTGACATTGGTGCTACAGACTTATTCTGTATTAACATAGACTAAGAACAGCATGTATTTATAAATGCAAATACGATGGCAGGCAACGGAGCTGGGGAGGAATTCCTGTACATGCATTTCCTAAGCATTCTGTAAGTACAGGAGAGTGACAAATAGATGCCAGAAAAACAGGTTTTGTGTATCAGCTGGCGCTTCCCTTTAGAGTGTATGTGTGTGTGTGTGTAGAAATGTCTTCAATTGCAACAGTGTTTTCCTCAAAGCATTGTATTAGTCCTTTCTATCTACTAGCCAGGTGTGGTAGTTGAAAAAGTCTAACACCTAATCACTTTTGGTCATTAGTGTATTACGAGTGGTTGATCATCTGCAGTCAGAATAGGAACTGGCATTTCCCTTGTTGACATTAGCATTGATGAACAACTTGGTGTTTAAAGGTAGCCAATGTCGGAAACTGAACTGTGGAATTTTTGTCATATTTATTGAGCATACGATGTAGGGTGTTATCTCAGTGCCAGCTGCAGTCTATCAGCTAAACTTTTCTCTGGGTAGGAGGATAGAATATCTACATACTTATGTATTATGTGTAGTAGTGCAGCTGTTTTCTGAAAGCTCATTGCTAGACACACATTTGTGTAGCAGAAGGTACAAGGAAAGGAATGCCTTTGAAAATAAAGTCGTTAGTTGGTAATGTACATGTAATGAAGTAGGAAGATAACAGAGGTGTTATCACTTGGACAACAAAATGTGACAACTCACTACTCAACAGCTCTAGAGGAAAGAATGGGGAAGAACTCATTGTAGTTACTGAGGCTTATAAACTCACAGATGTATGCAGCATCACACCTCAGAATAGAGTATTTTTCATTTTTTGTTGTTTTAATGCTTATTTGTATACTAAACATGCAGCTTCTGTACTGATAAGAATGGCAACAAAGCGGTCAAGTGAAGTCTGAAATCATACCAGCAAACCAAACAGTTGCAGAGTATTTTCAGGGGAAAATAGTAGGGAAACTAGAGACATGATCAACTGTAATGGTGAGGCCACCTAACATTTCCTGTAGGAAGCTGTCCAGCATCTTAACTAGTAATTTTGAATGCAGAACCGCATGTGCAGATGGTGGAACTGCACTGTGTGCCCTGCCTGACTTCATCATGTGCTGTACTGAGTCACTTCACCTCTACACATAGACCCTTGGGCTTGTCCATAAGAACTAGCAAGTAAATGGTTTTTTATTATTTCACATAAAACTGATGTCCTCTGCAGTGTGTATCTTTTTATCATCAGTTTCTGAGATACGGTTTTTAATGTGGCATTGCACTGTGTAAGTTCCATCCAGTAGTATGAAACACTTGGAGTGACAGATCAATTACCAACTTATGTCACAATTGAAGATTTGAAACCTTAATATTTTTAACCTTTTGGTGCCTAAGGTCAGTTTTCCTGTCACGCTGTGTGATGCTCAAAATGCCAAAGGACTGGTACAGCTGACAGTCTACCATGGGCCTTTATTATTCAGCCCCCATTTAAATTTCAGTCTGCTGCTCATCACACCAGGCATTTAATTGCAGTGCCAAAGGGGTAAGTGTAAATTCATGTTTTTTGTGGTATGAGTGTTAATCCTGCTTTATCTTTTCCTCTCCTGTCCTTTTTCCTCTTCTAAATTTTGATGGCAAGGTTAAAGACTGGAGATGTATTTGATATTTTCCCCTAATGAAAGGACACCATTATTGTAAAACATTTAGATATACAGTTGTAATTTAGATATTCTGATATTTGTTCTAGGTTGCCAACTGGTTTGGAAATTAAAGTTCAACCAAAGGCATGTAAGGGTGGTGTGTTATCAACACTGATTGTAAGTTACATTGTTCAGTTGCTGCAAGTTGTAGGTTTCAAAGAAACTAAAAGGGAAATGTGGAAAGATATGAATTGTACATAATACCTTGGCAGAAATATTTACTGCCAGTTGGTCCATACCAGCCACAACTGTGAGTAGTGAAATTAGTATGGGCTAGTTGGTGGTTCCCAGCTTTGACACTTCATATGTATAATATTCTTATATTTATGTAAGGGGAAGTCTTGAAATTATCTGTATATTTTTCATTAAATTAATTTTCAGGCTGTGCAAATTGAATAAAGAATCCATTGATTTATTAACTGTGATTAAATAGATTAATGATAAATTGATTATATCAGCGATGGAAGTTAGTAGCTGTCATTCCTTATGGAAGTAGTAATGTAAAAAATGAAAAGTACCTATTGCAAGAATAAATGATGTGTATATTTAGTATAAAAGTGCATTTTGCATCCAAAAACCTTGAAGAGACTGGAAGCTTTTGCTACTGCAGTGCACAATACAGCTTATAGTGTGTATAATGGAGAGAAGTTGGGAACCATTGACAAGTGCTCTTCACCAGCCGCATTAGGCATTTTGTGTTGTTAGGAAGTCAGGATCATTGCAGATGAGTTATAGTGTCTTGTTTTTCTGTACTATAATCTTTTTAAGTTTGAGATATTGATAGATATATCCTTCATTTCTTTCTGTAACTTTGATTATTCAGACAAGCAGAAAATTGGGAACATCTTCTCCTCTTGTATGATGCTCACTGTACGGTGATATTTAATGATCCTTGAATGTCATTACATTAAGAACAAATGTATGAATTTGTATTATACTGTAAATCAGTAGGAATATAAAACACCATTAAAATATTACCACTATTAGGCAGGCTTTCCTGTGTTTATATAAATGTCTGACACTGTTGCTTTTTTGATTGCCAAGTTGCAGTCTGCAAATAAGTGAGAGCTGTTTCATTCAACTTGTAATAGTCTGTGTGTTTCTGTTTCATGGTATATGTGTAGTTTACTATTTATTAAATTCCAACAAAAAATAGACTACACGTATTCAGTCTTAACACGTCACAGCCAACACCTGGTTGTGTTAGACTGAATGTGTGTCTAGAGTTTATTTAGTAATAGAATGGGATGGCTTCCATAAAGATTCCAACAAAATATGCTGATTAGGCAACACACACACACACATATATGTGTGTGTACACTTATTCTTTTACATTATATTTTCTCTGACATGTTTTGGAGGGAACTACAATTCAAGGGATTATACAAGATGTATGAATATACATTCATGTATTAATTCATTCATTACACATTCAACAAATCTATATAAGGTTATCAGACCTATTGGATATAGAATATAGATATCATTACAGAGTGCAACATGTGCTTCCCTCCAAATACAAGGTATTGTAGTACTAGGCCCAGATTGGCCAGTCCAGCAGTGATGCTCTATGTACATTAATTAATAATTAAATCTTTAACTGTTAAAGAATTAAAAGGTAAAGAGCTCTTTTAACATTTAGTTTTCATAAAGTATTCAGTTGTATGTAAAACAGTAATTATTGTTTTATTTGTGTTCAGACCTCCATGGAATGTCATCAGTCCTTATTATGAAATTAACCAAACTCATATCAGTGGAACACCAAGTATATTCTTAGAGTGAACACATTGTACTAACTGTACAGTGTGGTTACTCACTATTCAACCATTATGGGGTTAGATCCTTTCATAATAAGGATTGGTGACATCCAATGAATGTTGTAATGCAAATGAAACTATAATTATAATTTTGTATACAGCTGAATATTTTATAAAAACTAAATGTTAAACAAGCTCATTACCTTTTAATTATCTAATAATTAAAAATTTAATTATTAATTTATGTATACGTACTATCACTGTTGGAACTGGCCAGTCTGTGTCTAGTAGCACAGTACCTTGCAATTAAGAGGGATACAAGAGTTGTACTCTTTAATGGTGCTGTGTTCTCATACATCGTTTATAGTTCCTCGAATCATAGCTCCCTCCATAACATGTCAGAGAAAATATACTATAAAATAATGAAGTGTGTATATTGCCTCTTAAATGAATGAATGTTGGAATTTACTAAATATTGAATTAAAATACAGGGAAAATGCAAAATATTGACTGTAGTTTACCTTTGAAATGACTGAATTAAGTACTCAAAACTGGGTTCGGCCCTACCAAGTTTTCGGGGGGTATTTCATTTTTAGCACAAGCTTCACAAAAAGCATGAATATTTTTTGAACAAAATGTTATAAATTTCTGCATTAAACAGCATTTTGTGGGAAATGAAACAGAGATTGTACAGTATGTCTTTAAAAATTCTGTAAATATCCTTATTGCTTAAATACACAAAATAAATTTCTTAGAACTTAATAAAAATTTGCTTTCTGTTACATTCATTTTGGTTCCAGGTGTCAGCTTTTTGTACAGAGGTTGCACGTGAAGAAGTTTTATGGTCGTGTATTTGTGGGATTATCTGCAAAGCATGTTTTATCGACACATAAGGCGACGTCACGCTTAAGACATTTCACATGTACAGGTTCAGGGGAGGAAAAGACATTGTCCATGTGTAGTTTGTGGCCAGTTCCTTTTTCTTCCTTGACAGTTCTGTTACTTTGGCGTGAGTTGCTGTCAAGTGTTGTGTCATGTGGTGTCTGTCCTTTAAGTAGACTTTTCATGTCATATACATAACCAGTTGAGTCGCAAGGTTTATAAATTTTAATGCCAGAACTTTCATGTTCTTTGAAATGTATTGTTTGAAAATTTCCTTTATTTTGAACAACACAATAACTTCGTGAATTGCCAGGTTTTCTGAAGGGTTGTAAAATTTTGAAATATCCTGTTTAGAATTTCAGATATGACTTGTATTTTTGATAGTCTGTCTTAATTTTCTTCCACCCTGTCAGCTCCATTCCTGTTGTCCATGAAATGCAGAAACCAAAGGATGTGTAAATATCTGTTTCATTTCATAGTGGTGCTGTAGAATGGAGTGTAAAACTGGCCTGTTTGTGCCCAGTAGTCTGTCAGTTGGTCTCACAAGGAATGTCCCATTTGTATTGTTATTATTAGAAAGACAAACGTTTCGGCCTCAGTTATGTTAGGTTGGGTAGAAGGTCTCTCGTCAAGACTGTCCCTGTTAGTTTGCACCATAAGCTAAGATAAACTGTGCAAAATACAACATGAAAACACGAAGTGGAGTAGAGCAATTATTGATGAGTGGTGCTTCACTGTCATTCTCTCTTCTGGGCCCCCCTGCAAGTGTGTGTACTGCCCTTGTCTGTAGGCAAGAGGGCAGTGTCCACTGTGAGTTTGATGGCTGTTGTGTCTGTGGTTCTGGCCCACCCTCACCATTATCCTCTTCTTCAGAGGTAATGGCTGAATCCGGGATGAGTGAAGCCTAAGCACTGGAACTTGCTGTACACTCACTCTGCAGTTGTTGATATGGTTCCAGTAAAACTTCTTTACAACATTTCTCATTCTCTGAAGTAACCATGTCACACTGGGACTCAACGATGTTGCTGTCCATAATCAGCTCTGATATTTGATTTGGATTCAGCAGGTAAATCCTCTTACTCACAAGTTCCAAAGCCTGTCCCTTCTGCATCATTGTGCAATGTGTACTGAAAATGTAAAATTTTCCTTTTGTCTGCCCTTGCTCTACTGCCTACATATAATTGCACACAAGTTCAAGATGTGAGAACTGATGTGTTTGTAAGCTGACAGAAGGTTGCTCTTATTGGAATGCCATGTACATCAGATGAAGTAGTTTGTGTTAACAGTTTATATCACCACTATTTATATCCTGGGTAACCCTACACACAGCTGTTGAAAGGAAGAAGTCTAATAGTTATTTCTGCATGCCCACAAAGACAAAAAATTACTTTTTCTGCATTGTAATTTGTGTGTTCACATATGCTAACACTATGGTTTCTTATACATTCTATGCTCGCATGTGTGACCACAGACCATTGAAAGTTTAAATTTCCTAACAGTCACAAAGTGTCGTACGATACGAACTGTTGGGAATGAGATATATACATTGACAAGTATTTTGCATGGTGGTTCAAAGTAATGTTTATAACTTGAAAGAGCACTGAGAATGATAAATTGAATTGTATATGTGCATTCCAGACATCAGTAGAACAGAACATTGGCTGGCATTCGGAAAGTAAAAATATGGCCATCTTAATAATAGAGAAGAGGTGTGAAATGCAACTATGTTGTTTTTAATAATGAACTTTTACTCCGATAACAAATCATGGGCGAAATGTATATAAATAACTGAAAGTGGATGTTACATGGCTAAGTTAATTGTGCAGCCAATGAGCAAACAGCAAGGCAGTAGCAGTTGGCAGGATAGCAGAAGGAGCAATGAGGGGAAGGTCTGGCTGCAAACCAGTACAGACATTTTTAAAGGTTACAGAAGGGGTAACAATAGTTAGCAGTTTTTCTACATGCAGTGTTGGGAAGGCAGTAATGTAGTGTTTCTTTGTGGGGCTGTACTGATTTTATCCTGTGCACTCACCAGCCATGTGTCCATGGCTATCTCTATCACACTTTCTGACTCTTGTTAGCACAAGTACTGTACAAGTTAGGCAACATTTTGTGATTTGCTAGTAATTTTATGATAATCTGTCTCATTGGGTAATAACTAAGACCCATATGGTTATGAGATGTATGTAACTTTCTTTTAGCTAATATCTTTCTGTCATGGGGAGAAAGCAACAGTTTTGAGACATACAGGTAGTATTCCCAAATGTTGATGTTTTTATGTATGGTATCTCCACTTGAGCTTCATAGTAGGGTGGCAAGTTGCACAGAGACTGAAATTATGTGACTGTTATCAAAATTATCACAGTTTTGTACTTTTGCTTTTAAATTTTCTACCAAAGAATTCTGTATAAATATTGTGCATTTTCTTGACTTCTTGAGGTCCAGCAGTTGCATTGTAAATGTTCCTTTTCATTCAGCTAGTTTACCCTTTACTTAGGTCACCTTGATACCTGATGTTACCAAAAATTTAGTTATTTTATTAAATAGCTGGAAATAGTAATACACAATGGTTCACTTCAAAGTTCCAGAGGTCCTCAAAATGTACTGTGCTTTGTTTACTGATATGCATATAAGTGCAGCATTATTGCTTCATTGACAGTGTTTTGACAACTGATATATTATTGAAGATATTACATGTTGTTTAGAATTACGGTGGTATTATCTGTTGTTTGTAACGGACAGTGTAGGTAATACTGCAAAGGTTATACACCTAAATTACCAAAAGCTGCATATTTGTCAACATATTTTCACACTAAACTGAGAAAAAACATGCTGTCTAGTAATAGAGTGACTTTACAGGAATTAAACTTTACATGAGTTCCAGTCCTTAAAATCAAGAAACATTGAATGGTAACTACTACAAATTTTTATGCGTTAAGCCAAAATAAAAGAAGTTACCACAGTAATGTAAAGATAATATGGTTAAAATTGGGTAACTTTAAAACAGTATGTTTCTTTAACTGTTTAGGCCTTTGATGTAATTAATTTTTATGGATAAAATACTGTTTCAAATTAGAACTGTAAAGTGGTATGTCTTCCTTACAAAAATTAACAGCAGAAAGGGAAATGTTTTAGAAAATGTATATTGCAGCATAATAGGTGTGGAATTTGATGAGTTCCATCCTGTGCATTCATAGGATATGCTTTGTCTCTAGAGTTAGAAGAAATATCACAGCAGTCAAAATGTTGTACACATTCTGTCTTTTGTTTTGTTCTAAAATGTGAACTGAGGTTGAGTATGCTGTCACCATGGAAGTTAAATAATTGTAGTTATATTCACATTCAGAAGAGTTAGGAATGTGTTTGAAGTTAAAGACTTTTGCCTTGTCTTGTATACTGAGTACATTTTGATGACCATTACTCTGATATTGAACAATACAAATATCCTGTTTCTCACATACTGTTCCCTAAACTAGGAAGGTTCCTAGCAACCTGTCTGTGTGATCTGTTTAACTGTAGTTTTGTTGTATTAAGTACAGCTTGTTAAGGGCAGTGTGGATATTTTGAAGCACCCTGTGTGCATTGGATGGAGCTATTTACTGGTGTATAAATGAATAGCTGCTGTCCTCAATTTTGAGGGATAACCATTTTTTGTCAAAGCAGCCCACATTTATGTTTTTAGAGAAACGAAATATTTAAAAATTCTAAATTTTTTAAATGATAAACTGTGTTGTTTGTTCAACATCTCTTCAATTACCCCAACTAAATGCATACTTTATATTTAACACATGTCTATAGCATACTTCTCCCACATGCTTTGGTGTGTCTTACACCATCTTCAGGGATAACTTAATATTCCTTATGCAAAACCATCTGCTTGTATAGAGCTACTGTCTATGGTACATTGGTTGCATCATAAAATATAAAAGATGCATCCAAGATACAAGAGCACCACCAAAACAGGACACAGGATCTTCTGAAGGACTCTACACCCTATGGACCCAAGTTTAATCTGCAGCATGGTGAACATATATTTTCACAACCCCATATAACACAGGATAACAGCATCCATTCAGAGCCATACATACAGATGTGCACCGTAAATGGGAGATTTTATTATGGATTTTTAAGGTTTGTAACACAGTACAGCAAGCAACAGATATTACTTTAACCATTGTTAAAACATTGTAAACCAACAAAGTTGTATCTCTTATATTTTATGATGCAATCCACGTACCAGAGATAGTAGCTGTGTAAAAGTAGATGGTTTTGAATAAAGAATACTAAGTTCTCCCTGAATGTGGTGTGGGATACACCAAAACATGTGGGAGAAGTATGGTATAGATATGTGTTAAATATAACCTGTGTATTTAGTTGGGGTAGTTGAAGAGATGTCAAATATACAAAAATGTGTGGAGTGGAATACTTCAAAATGTGTTGTCATTGTCTAAGAATATGAAAATGTAAGTTTGCAAGTCTGTGTAAGATTCAGCCTTTAAATAGCTCATAATGGATATAAAAAATACAGAGAAATTCTTTGCTTTATACATGTATGAGTACAACCTGTTATGTCTTGTTTGTACCATTTCTTGTTAGACTGAGGTTACATGAGATAACTTCTTCACAACCTACCTTAAAATATCAAGTTTGTAAGTAGGACAAGTTTAATATTGATTGATGCAAATATGCAGCAGTGTTTTAAGCATACTGTTAGGCTTGTAATGTTATTGTAGATTATTTGTACACACCACTGTAAATGTCAATATTTCTTGAATAAGTACTGGAAAGAACACAGAATTATATTATTTACTTACTTATACATGCATTATGTATTTATACATATTAAATATGCAATTAATTTGTTCCTCCTGTGATTTGGTTCATTATTGTAAACAGCTCATTTGTTGTTTTAGTAGATTGTTGGAGTTAACATTTAAAAGGACTTTTTATAAGAGACCAGAAGTTGGAAGTAACAGAGAGACTAATATTACATGCTTATGTATAATACAGTAGAACAAAAGTTTGTCTCATTCTTGGGCAGTTTTATATCAGAATAAGATTACTTTTTTATGTAACACTATATTGTTTATTTTATAATCAAGCATTGATTGCTACATTAGTTGTTAGATGCTATGATGCGATTGTTATCTATGTAAATCTTTTTTTTTTTTTGTGGGAAGCAAACTACATTGTATTTACACAAACAGCCTTGCTTTCTTATGTCAGATAATTGTATTTATGGCTCCTTTTTCTTGCTGGACCAGTTTTGTACAGTAAAAAATGGTATTCTGAGGTGGAAGTTAGAATACACACCTTTCTGTTCTTGCATTTTCTATCTTTCATGTATAAAGTACCTAGGTTCTTACCAGTACAGGCATGCCAGTGTGGATCCATCCAAATATACCAAATACAATTCTGAGTTAAATAAGGCTCACACACACACATACACACAGTGTTGAGATGCAGATATAGTGGGGGAAATTAGCATCTATATTTCACACCCAAACTACAGTCTCTTCAGTTACCTTTTAACATTACCTATTCAAAAGCAGCCCAGAATATACTCTGCATACCTCAGACCAGCTCCTAAATTGTTGAACATTTTATGTGTTCGGGTGCTTCACTGAGTTACGATTTTTTTTATGTATAGTTGGGTGACAGGAAAAAGCAGATTGTTACTGTCAGATTGTGAAACCAGAGAACTAATTTTTTAGGTCCTACATGCAGTGAAGTACTGGAGTAAATTGAATGTTGGAATTACAAATGGTTAAACTGACCAGTAGTGAGATCTGTTTTACTTCTGCACATAGCTGATCAGCACTAACATTCTCTACGTTTTGTGCTAAAATCTTAAAAAAAAAATACAGTTATTTTGAACACTGGAATTTGGAGAAAGTGAGTCTCCTTCAGAATTGAGATTGACGCATTAACCAGAAAACTGAGAAGATAATTATATTTGGTTCATGTGCATGAATTAACAATATCAGCTGAATGAGTGATTTTTTACAGCCCAGAAAACACCACATTTATACCTGAAACAAATTGATCCTCTTGTGTATGTCGAACTTGATTTTGAGGTACCTTGGAAGCTTATATTTATGAACAGCTGGTAATTAAATAGTTCCAGTGTGCTTATGTATTAGTTGTTGCACCTTTTGTTTCAGTTGTACAGTGTCTCAAAATACTGGGGTGCAATACTGATGTGCAGAGTTTTGGAATCTGCTGAGTATATGTCATGTGAACTTGTGCCATTTTCAGTAAACTCAGTATTGCATTTGTGCAATAGAAGTACTTCTGTGTCCTGTAATAATAAAGATTATATATTAACTTAAATACATACTTTTAAAAGACGGAACATTGTTGAATGCAAACTCGAGTAATTAATTGAAACATGCACACACGCAAACAATGCACCCCACAAATTGCGAGGTAGTATTTGTTGATGGGGGGAACAAGCACGTTGCTGCAGTAGGTGCTTAACCTGCATTTCCCTGTGCAGACTAAAATAATTACATAACCAAGTGTTGTGACTTGTAAGCACAATAGGCAGAAACTGTAGGAATCACACTGTGCAACAAATTTTGGGTTGTGTCCTGTTACTGAAACTAAACTATGTTTACTTAGTAGAAAATGCAATTCAGAACATCAAACTAACTTATGGGATTGGCTCTGGTTTAAAACAAGACATGTAGAGGTGGTGTACGCATAAACATAACATTAAGGGGTGTTCGTGTAACTGCCGTTGCCGGCAAGAGCAGTGAGTGTTACATGCTTTGAGTCTGTGTCTATAGCTGTGGGCATGAAGAATGTAGTGCACATGCGCCGTACTGTAGTGACCCATCTGGCTGTATGGTACTTTTCCACATTATCCCATAAATGGCACGATTCTCAGAAAATACGTATGGAACATAAGACTTGTGTTTTGATTTTCTGTAAAATTTTTGTCTGAAAAATTTCTCATTTTAAGAAGAATTCAGCGAGATATTGTCATATACTTAGGCCTTCCTGTAAAGCACACATTATTATTGTGGTATTCTAATGAAACTTGAATTTTTAACAGGTTTTCAAAAAATAGTCAAATATCAAATTTCATGAAAATCCATCCATGGAAGCCAAGTTGTTCTGTGGTGATGAAAGGATGGACAGACAGAGAAGACATTATGAAGCAAATAGCCGCTTCTTGCACTTTTGCAAACGTGCCTAAAAGTTTCGATTATATTGCTGTATGGAATCTGGACACAACAGCAAACTTAACATGAACCAAACGAGGTGCTTGTACTCTTGTTACTTGTACTGAATTTCCGGATCATTCGTCTTCGCTGTCCAGCAGTGACTGGCTAACATGGCAGCACGCTATGAACTTCTCATGAGAAGTTACAAGATCCTCCACAAGCTTCCTGATGTTGATGGCTTTTACACTTACTTAAAAAAAAAAACCCCCACAGTTCCATCCTGTCAAAAGGCATTGCAGGCTGCCTTCTTGATGTCACTAACAGCAAGATCAAACTGTGTGTCTGTGAAGAGCTGACATATTTCAAGACCAATGAATGCATCTTCCTTAATCTTTTCCATACTAAGCTCTGGGAATTTCTCACACAAGAATGACATTGCTGGGCCATTTTTGTCTAGTGCCTGCTCGAAATTTTCCCCTAGTCCCAGTTTAATATGTAGAGGTGGAAGCAACACTTAACTCTTATCTACAGTATGCTGAAGAGCTATGTTTTTTGTTCCAGGTGTATGTGATGTATGTAGAGGCCAGTTCTTCTTGCTGTAGTGAAGACTGTTCACACGACTTTCCCATTCATATAGGAGACAACATAATTTTGCAGTCCCATCAAAATGGTGGTTACCTTCAAAGCACCGCATATGTTTTGTTTTTGAGGACTGTATAGGCAACATGGATTGAAGGCAGTACATTTCCCTTATGCAACAGCACTGCTCGTAGGCTGTGCATAAAAGAGTATGAATAGTCGCCATTCTTTGGGATTGTACTTGTGATGTTCATTGCTGCTATCATACCCTCAACATTCTTACAAACACCGAGTTAACCTCATGTTATGAAGACTGGGTATCTTTTGGCAGGAGCAAAATTCTGTCACTTTCGCAGTGTCTTTCAGAAGATTCCACTGTTGAGTCTTGACAGTAACAGTTCTGCATTATTCTTCAACATTTTTAGGTCCCTGATGAGGTCAGAAAGTTCTGTCTGTGGTTCAGCTTATGTTGAACAAATATTCCGGATCTCTTGAAGTAGATGGCCATAGTGTTTCTTGAGGAATATACTTGGGTGGTTCTGGAATAGGCACACCTTCACAGAGGGACAGTGGACGAGTAGCCGATGATATATTTCGGTTCTCCACTGTCCACTTTTTCTTCTTGGTGAGTATAAGTTCTCCACACCTGTAACAGAAGTTATCCACACTGTTCACACACAAGGCATTCGTATTTATCTAAAATAAAGGTTGAGAGAAAGGTACATCTTACTGTGAACAGCGCACACGCAGCACAGGTAACACAATTGCTGAGCAACCAAAAAGACTCCTACAGTTCCACAGACACACAAAGAAAGAAGGTGATAACGTTCATTGATCATGTACTGAGATTGTGACTGACTGTGTGTATAATGTGTGAGCTACACATTGTGACACTGGCTTTAGTGTTCAGGCTCAGTAAAATGGACATCTTCGCCAATCGTGAAGAAAGAATACCAACAAGATGCAACAATATAAATGATTTATTGTCAATTCCAGATGTTGATTATTGACTACTGTCTTGACATGTTTCGGGCATCTTTATGCCCATCATCAGGAGAAAAGACCACGTGTTACTGCATATGGGTTTTAGCTGCAACAGTAGAAGACGTGGATATTAGCCGTGTTGTCTTTTCTGGGTTAGTGTGCGGTTTGATAAGTTGGGACTTTTTTGATGTATGTGTGTAGCCATGTATGGTTGGGTATTGTAAACCGGTTCATGCGTTTTGTCAGGTCAGGCGTAAAACTCCTGGACGAAAAATCACAGAACCCTTTCCGCATACTGGCCGCCAGAAGACTAAAACAAATACACAACTCAAAACACCACACATAAACGACAGTTACACGTCCTAAGACAGATTAACCAAAAAATCAACAATAACGCCGTGATTGCCAAAGCTGATAAAGGCAAGACGACAGTAATCATTCACGCCCAGGACTACAACGACAAAGTCCATGAGTTCCTTTCCAGCAGTAACTTCTGCACCATCCCCAAGGACCCCACCAACCATGACCACAAAACATTTCTCAAAACACTACAACAATGTGATAGTATCATCGACAAGAAACAAATCAAATTCCTTACCCAGAAGAAACCATCCCCACCCACACTTAATGCCCTCCTAAAACTCCACAAGCCCAACAACCCCATAAGACCGATGGTGAACAGCACTAACGCCCCAGCACACAAAACCGCAAGACAACTGAACACCATCTTAACCCTTTCCCCTCCCTAACGCTCCAAAGCGCTCGGGATTTAAAAGTCCCCTCCCCCTCTAAACGCTCTAAAGCATTTCTGGTATAGTACGTAAATTTAAATGTCCCGTGAAAAAACTC
>Ga0123357_10003733_pt1 | contig 17589 bp, 13 predicted proteins | sample TergutEmb28metaG_FD_89873 | JGI IMG/M metagenome (GOLD analysis project Ga0123357, IMG submission 89873) | Embiratermes neotenicus P4 segment gut microbial communities from Petit-Saut dam, French Guiana - Emb289 P4 | ecosystem: Host-associated > Arthropoda: Insects > Digestive system > Gut ... | reverse complement strand
TGAAATACAAATCTCAACCTTTCTCCAAACGAAAATTTGTAGTGCACAAATCGGAATTTGAAAAAATGGATATAACCAATTTACAGAGACTTATAACTTGAATAGTTGCAATGTGGGTTAAAAAAACGTCCAACTATTTTTTTCTTTGCATAAATTGTATATCTTTGCACAAAAATTAATATAAATTTAGATTTATTAACAATTTAATTTTACTGTTATGAAACAGAAAACTCAAACGTTTAATGTATTATCTTTCCTTGAATACAAAAAAATGGGGATAACAAAGCTGTTTTCAGTGTTCGTTGCCTTTTCTTTTTGTTTCAGTTTAACTGCCCAGACTGCATCGCGACCAGTGCAAGGCACCGTTACCGATACCAAGGGCGAACCTCTTGCCGCCGGTATTTCAATCAAAGGAACTACTGCCGGAACAGTGACTGACCCAAACAACGGAACGTTCATACTGAATATTCCGAATAACAATGCCGTACTTGTTGTACAAAGCATCGGATTCAAAACGAAAGAACTGTCGGTTGGCACCCAACGAACGGTTGCCGTTCAATTGGATGAAGATGTTCTTTTATTGGATGAACTGGTGGTTGTTGGTTACGGTACCCAAAAGAAAGCAACGCTGACCGGTGCGGTAGCGGCTGTGAAAGGGGAAGACCTGCAGAAAGTTCCTGTGACGAACCTGACATCGACCTTAACCGGACGTATGGCGGGAGTAATCATCAACACGCGCGGTTCCGATCCCGGAAGTGAAGAAATCAATGTGAATATTCGAGGAAAATCGACCTGGCAAGGCGGAGATCCGTTGGTTATCGTTGACGGTATCGCCAACCGTTCGGGATGGGATCGCATTAATCCGGATGAAATAGAAAGTATTTCGGTATTGAAAGACGCATCCGCAGCTATTTATGGTTCCCGCGCTGCCAACGGCGTTATTCTGATCACTACCAAACGGGGCAACGATAGCCGGCCGGTACTGGAATATCACGGCGATGTAGGATTTACGCAAATTACTAAGATCCCGGAAATGACCCGTTCCTGGCAATATGCCACGTATTACACGGAAGCCAAACGTAGCGGATATACATTTACCGACGAAGAAATTGAGAAATTCAAGCAGGGCTCCGACCCTAACCTGTTCCCTAATTACGACATGAGAGATTATGTACTGCGTTCCGCAGCTCCCCAAACTACGCACACCTTATCCTTACACGGAGGGAATGATGTTGTGAAATACTACATATCCGGTCGCTATTTATACCAGGACGCCGTATATAAAAACAGTGTAGACAATTTTGCAAGTTACGGGATACGTTCGAACATCGATCTCAAAGTTGCAAATAATCTTCACTTCTCCATAAGCATTGATGGCCGAAGGGATGACAAACAGCGGTCGGCCGACTCGGATAATTCGCGATCGTATGTAACCGCCGGAGGTTTCTCGGGATCCATGAATACGATTGATGGAGCCAAAGGCTTTTTTGAAGAATTGCTCGGAACGGATCCTACGAAACCGGTCTTTTATTCCAACGGATTACCTGCCCCTATTTACGACAAAAACTTAGTCCGGCAAATCGAAGGCGCTTCGGGATTAAACAATGAGAGAACTTCCACTATAAACTCTCAATACACCGTACGGTGGGATTTACCTTTTGTTACCAAAGGACTTTACATGGAGGGAACCTACGCTTACGATTTCTCTAATGACCGAACCAAACAGTTTTCGAAAAGTTATGATTTGTATTCGTATGACAGTTCGACCGACACCTACGTCAATTTGAATACCAATCCGGTAATGAACAGAAGTTTGTATGATTATTACTATAATTCCTACAGCTATACATTGAATGCGAGAATAGGATACGAGCGCGTCTTTAACTCCATTCACAATCTTAGCGCTTTTATTGCGTATGAACAGTATTCCAACAATACGGAATGGATCAATGCTACAAGAAGTTCTTTCCTGACGGATCAAATACCTTATCAGTTTGCAGGCGACCCGGATACTCAAAAGAACGACGGGTCGGGTACGGAGTATGCCTATCGAAATGCATTCGGCCGTATAGCCTATTCCTACGCAGATAAGTATATGCTCGACTTTACCTTGCGGCGGGACGAATCACTGAAGTTTGCACCTCAAAACCGGGTGGGATGGTTTCCCGGCATCTCGGCAGGTTGGAGAATATCGGAAGAAAAATTTATGAAAGACCACTTCAAAGCGTTAGATAATATGAAACTACGTGCTTCCTGGGGTCAAATGGGTAGCGACAATGTGGCCGATTATCAATATTTGGCGACAGCCGCCCTGCAAGCCTCCAGCGACAGCTATGTGCTTGGAGCTGACCCAAAAGTGGTATCTTCCCTCTATTTCACGGGAACTCCCAATCCCAATATCCGATGGGAAGTAGCGAATACGGTGAACGCTGGTATCGACGGCAGTATGTGGAATGGAAAATTAGGTCTTGAAGCCGATTATTTCTTCTCCAAGCGCAGCAATATTTTGGCAACCCGAAATGCCTCCGTTCCTCTATATACGGGATTAACACTGCCGGATGAAAATATCGGAAAAGCGCAAAACCAGGGGATCGAATTGACATTGAGTACACGGAATAAGATTCAAGAATTTTCTTACAATATCTCGGCAAACTTTACTTACACGACAAATAAAATCATCTATATGGATGAATCGCCCAATGTTCCGGCTTACCAGCGACAGGAAGGACATCCCATCGACTCCTGGTTGCTCTATCGTACCGGCGGTATTTTCAAAACCCAGGAACAATTTGATAATACGCCGGCCAAACGTCCCGGAGCACAATTGGGAGATATTATTTATTTGGATATGGATGGTAACGGACAAATCGATGATAATGACAAAGTGCGTCTGTATGAATCCAGTATGCCCAAATGCATTTTCGGATTCAACGTCGATTTGAATTACAAGGGATTTGATTTCAGTATGCTATGGCAAGGACAATCCGGCGCTAAAACCTACATCAATCCTACCACGCGAAACGGAGACATCAATATTCCCATGTGGCTTTATAATGGACGATGGACGCCCGAAACAGCCGAATCGGCTACCATGCCGAGAGCGTTTTATCATCGCTCGGAAACGGCAAATACCATCCCTTCCGACTTTTGGTTGAAAGATGCATCGTTTCTTCGTTTGAAATCGTTGGAATTGGGATACAACATTCCTAAAAAAATCATTTCGAATGTAGCTGTAAGTAGCGCTAAAATTTATGTTAGCGGTTTCAATCTCTTGCTGTTTGATAAGATTCATGATTATGATCCTGAAGTTGTCAATGATTTAGGAGTATTTTATCCTCCCACCAGAGTCTATAATGTCGGAGTGCATATAACATTTTAATAGTATCAATCGGATAAAAATTATTTATATATGAAAGCATTTATCAATTATATAGGAATTATTAGTTTATTGTTTGGAATCTGCTCCTGCAGCGATTTAATGAATAAAGGCCCATTGGACAAGATCGCTGAAGATGCGGTGTGGCATGATCTTAACTTAGCGGAAGCTTATATCAATAACCAATATAAAGTGCTGCCCAAACTCGGTTGGTACGACTTTGTCCGTTCCTCGCAGCTGGGTTGTTTCACGGACGAATCCGCCCATAAATACAGCTACAATGGAGTGAACGATTACTATAATGGAGCGATGACTCCTTCCAATACCACAGGATTGGATGTATGGACTTACCATTATAATTATATTAAAGGATGCAACGTGTTTCTAAAAAATGTCGATGCCATCCCGGCCGAAACCGATGCAGACAAAGCGAAAAGAGACCGTATGAAAGGCGAAGCGCTTGCCCTCCGGGCATGGAGCTATCTCGATTTGGCTGCCCGTTACGGAGGAGTGGTGTTGATTACCGATCCTTTTCAACTGGATGATGATTTTAAACGCGATCGCAGCAGTTTTGAAGAAACAGCAGCGTTGGTCGTGAAAGACTTAGACGAAGCAGCCGCTTTATTGCCTGAATCATACACAGACAGCAAAGATTGGGGACGTCTGACCAAAGGAGCGGCGATGGGTCTGAAATCGCGAATGTTGCTTTATGCCGCATCTCCGCTTTTCAATAAAAACAACGACCGGTCAAAATGGGAAGCTGCGGCAGCAGCAGCCAAGGATGTCATTGATTATGCCGAAAGCACCGGTTTATACGGACTGTATGGCGATCAAACGAACTACAAAGACATTTTCCTGTCGATGCAAAACAAAGAGATGATGATTATCCGGGGCAACGACCCTGTGGTGGATGATGGTTATTTCAGTTACTTTGAAGTGGTGGAAGGCCTTGGCGGCGGAATCGACGGAAACGGGTATTGCGGAGGATGGTCGACCACAATGGTGAGCCAAAATTTAGTCGATGAATTTGAAATGAGCGACGGAAGCGCTTTCGACTGGAATAACCCCGAAGAAGCAGCCAATCCGTATGCCAATCGCGATCCCCGTTTGTATGTGAGCGTGACTACCGACGGCAGTACCTGGGTGCGCGACTCCATTGTGCAATTCTGGATCTGTGAACGGGACAACAAATTCGATGCGCCTCAATATCTGAACAATAACTTTTCAACTCCTAACCCCGACTTTGTGGTTGACAATACGGTTTACGGAAGAAACAGTTTGGGAAATCCGCAACAACGGGGAAATTGTCCCGAAACAAGGTACATTTACCGGAAGTCGATGGACGACAAGTACGATATCGATGCCAACCAGTATCCTTTCCCTGTTTCCTGGATTATTATGCGTTATGCCGAAATTCTGCTGAATTACTCGGAGGCGTCCTTCGAAGCGGGAAACGAATCGGAAGCGCTTATCTATTTGAACAAAATACGGGCGCGGGTAGGCATGCCTCCGGTGAATGCTTCGGGTGATGCTTTACGCCAGAAAATACAACATGAGCGAAAAATTGAATTATGTCTGGAGGCCCATCGTTATTTCGATGCCCGCCGGTGGTTGACTGCCGAACAGGATTTTAGTCAACCGCTGTATGGAATATCCATTGTCAAAGATAAGAATTCGGATAAGAAGGTCTATACCCGTTTTAAGTTTCAGGATCGTCGTTTTCCCAGTCAATATTATTTGCAGCCGATACCTATCGCCGAAATTCAACGATCGGGGATAGCGCAGAATGAAGGGTATTGATGACATACACCTACAAAAGCCCGCTTTTTAGGAGCGGGCTTTAAATACGTTTGTCATTTTTAATGAGGATACTGCTTATATAGGTTTGCTCTCTCCGAGAGCGAGGTAGTTCATTTGACATGAAAAATTTAACATTTACAAGCTTTTATATCTATTCAATACAACCTGTGTATCAATGGTTTTCCGCCTTGCGCAACTGACCCCCAATGCCTTAGGTAAGGCAAGTGCTATGCCTTACCTAAGGCGAGGGGGTTGCCTTGTATAAGGCAAACGCATCGAGTTGCACAAGGCAATGGCATCGAGATATACAAGGCAAACGCATCGAGATGCACAAGGTAAAAGAGGCCGAATTACTTATTCGTACATAGACAATTTTTGTTGAATCGAGAATAGCTGGTGAAAAATATATCGTTTTGTGATTGTTCAAAAAAATATTTTTTTGTAAAAGTCTATTTTTTTTGCATTTTATTTTGAAATGTCATTTTTTTTTTTTTACTTTGCAGTGAATTCTATGTTTTGCGAAGCGACATGAAAATTTGTTAAAAAAAAGGCTTGCCCCCTTTGACTTGCAAACAAAGAAGCCTCCCTGCGAGGTTCATATTCAAATTAAGCGAGGAGAATGATAAACACAAAATCACAAGAAGGCTCAACAAAGGTAGAAAATATTTTGAGAATCCAAAAGTCTGATACAAATTTCAGGCAAATTGGACGTGTCTGATTGGTAAAATACTGGTTGGTTGCGTAAAAAAAACAAGTAATAATAAATAAAAAAAAAACAAAAATGAAAAAACTTAGTAATTCAGAAATGAAAAGTATAAAAGGCGGTGTCTGTCGTCTCTCGGTGTGTATTTATTCCGGCCCTCCTACTACGAGCCCCAATTGTTTGGTTTGTAGTAACTCTTCTAATATCGATTCAGGAGGTAACGGCGCTGGCGGTTCTTATAAACCGTAATGTGATGTTTTTAAAGCGCCCTGATAATGGGGCGCTTTTAATCGTATTTTTATGACAATTATTTTTGATATTTTTCCATCCCACGGGCATCAACATGCCAGCTATAAATTAGCAAAAATTTTAAAGGATTCCGGTCATACAATTTGTTATATTGGTCAATTCCAATATTTTAAAGATTTACCTCCTGAATTCAAGCGTCGGTATATTGAACCGCATGTTTTTAGTTTTGTTGATCAACAAACAACAAGTGTTTGGAAGAACATAAAAATAGCCTTTATGGAAAAACGGAAACATTCGATTTATGAAACAAATCAAAAAACAATAAAGCTATATGATGAATTAATTGAAATGCTAAAACCGGATGTTGTTTTGGTTGATCACCATTATATTCAAAAAGCCGTAATGTATTATAAATACCATATTCCTGTCATTAGTGTTCAAACGGCGCCTGCTTCTGAGATGCATCCGTCTATACCTCCCTTTCGTTCAGCATATATTCCTAAACAAAGTTTATCATCTCAATTGTATGTTTCGTACTTATGGTATACCTATCTATTAAGAAAACAGATTCGTTTTTTTTTCAACAAAATCTTTTTTCTGGGCGAAAATCATCTCTCGGATGTTAAACGTTTATCCAAGCAGACAGGGTATCCATTAAAGAAATATATAGATTACAAACATTACAAAGGATATGGAGAATTTGGACTAAAAAATATACCTCAATTGCTACTTTCACCACGCGACTTTGATTTTCCCCACCCGTTAAAAGAAAATCAATACGCAATGGGGCCACTGCTGTTGAAAGAAGATGAAGTCAAAATAAAAGATAGAAGGTATTTGGCTGTCAGAGATCGAATCCGGCAAGAAAGGGAAGAAAAGAAAATAGCGTTTATCTATTGTTCTTTAGGAACTTTAAATGATTTGGGATTAAACAACAGTATTAAAATATTTCAACAGGTGATAGAAACAGGTAAAAGGAATCTTAATTATCGAATCGTTATTTCAATTGGAGAATACATAAATCCTGCTCTGTTTCTTCCAACTCCTGAAAATGTTTTTTTATTTAAATACCTGCCTCAAAAAGATATGCTGCACTACTGCGACATGATGATTGCTCATGGCGGACAAAACAGCATCACCGAATGCGTAATGAATGAAGTTCCAATTTTAATTTACCCTTTCCTAAAAAGTTCTGATTTAGGAGGAAATTCTGCACGTGTGGTCTATCATGAGATTGGGAACAGGGGATTTATCGAAAAGGAACCCATAGAAATGATGAAAGATAAAATTCAGGACGTATTAACCAATCCTGTATATCGGAAAAATATTCATACCATGCGATTGAAATTTGAAGAAAAAAATAATTCACCGGGAGTGATAGAAGTTATTGAATCAATTGTAAAAGCGTACAAAGATGAAAGTCAATGAGATTGATAAAACATTCGTTCGTTGTGAAGGTCAAAATTCTGTTGAAATGTGTGTAAAATCTTTATTGCAATATTTCAATATAAGTTTTAAACAAGAGGATTTGAAAGAAAAACTTGTAATAGACGACAAAGGTAATGCAACATTAGCTGATCTATCGTTAACATTGGAGCGCTTTGGATGTATCGCGGAAGGATTTCGAGCAGAAGCGGTAGCTAATATGGATGAACTGTTAAATCCGGTAATCATCCCTGTCTATTTGGAAAATGGACATCAGGATTTTGCTGTTTATTATGGAAAATTCGGAAAAAGGTATTTGATAGGTTTGCCTTTTTGGGGTTTGAACTTGTATACTGATTGGGAATTTGAAGCGATATGGTATAATCATATTTTATTGGAAGTTAAGAAATCGTTATGAAATTAACATGTCATGAAAAAACGTATATTCATTCTTTTATTTATCCCATTCGCATTAACCGCTCAACGCAAAGTTAGCGGAAAGATAACTGATGCAGGAAACGACGAGGCTGTTGCCGGAGCTTCTGTTTTTATTTCTAATTCCATCATTGGCGCTAACACCAACGCTGAAGGTTATTATCAACTCACCATACCGGAAGGTGGAAGTCAGCGGCTAACCGTCTCCTATTTGGGATATCAAACGGTTTACAAAGATATTGAACCGGGAAATACGCCGGTGGAGTTTAATGCAGCCTTGCGTATCCAGGAGAAAGAATTGAATGAAGTGGCAGTGACAGCAAAAGTTAAGTTTCGGCAAAGGGACATCGATCTTTTTTGGAAAACTATATTGGGAAGGAGTCCATCCCGAAGTTCCATTGGTGTAACAAACCCGGAAGCAGTTTATTATTACTACAATTCAGAAACACGCATACTAAACGTTACCTGTCGTGAACCGCTCCATATTGTCAATTACGAAACAGGATATCAAATTTACTATGTACTTAACTATTTTACTTACGATTATAACAAAAATTTCATTGATTGGAGCGATCAATGCGTTTTCACCCAACTCATGCCCGACAGTCCCAAACAAAAAGATGAATGGGAGAAAAACAGGCGGAAAGTGTATAACATCTCCCTTACAAAATTTATTCGGTCACTCTACAATAATTCATTGTATAACGATGGGTTTGTATTGGCAACCTTACAACAAAACCGCGATCCGAACAATCCTTATCAAATTTCGTTATTAGACCCGGAAAGCATTTTATCAATAAAATCAGCCGACAACAGTAAGAATTTTAATTTATCAAGCGGGCGAGTGATGCTTATTTGTTACGGCCGACCGGTAAACGTAAACGATTTGGACATAATACAACATCCGCAAGATAAAAAGTTTTTAAAAAACGGCAGTTTATTTATGAACTTGCTGAGTGGTAATTCGATTCGTATTTTCTCCGACGGAACTTACACAAACAAATTATTGATGGCTCCCGTCAATTTATCCAATACATTATTGGGACTTAACACGAAACTACCCATCGAATACCGCCCGGAAGAGTTATCAGCTTCGGACAAAGAAGATAAAAACGCATTCGATATGGACCGGGTTACCCAACATTTCAATGCGCAAATGGAAGCCTTTCCACAGGAAAAAATTTATCTGCAAACAGACCGCAATGGGTACGTGCCCGGCGAAAAAATCTGGTTCAAGGCTTATGTTACGGATGCTGCAACACTTCAGCCGTCAACTCAAAGCCGGTATGTTTATGCAGAACTGATTGATTCGTGCGATTCGCTTATCGACAGGGTGATGGTACGTCAAGATAGTGATGCTATGTTCTACGGTTATCTCTTTCTTTCGAAAATCATTCCGGAAGGCAATTATACGCTTCGCGCCTACACTCGGTATATGGAAAACTTAGGCGATGATTATTTCTTCAAAAAAAACATTCGTATCGGAAGTCTTTCCGGTAAAAACCAACTTCCACCAATCGGAAAGGGAAGCGGAAGCGTACAAACGACTGTCAATGATTTCCAACTTCCGCCATCCGAACCTCCGGTATATTCACTGACAGCTTCTCAACAAAACAATGTGCTTACGGTTGGCATTCGAAAAACCGGACAAAGTACGAAAACTCCCTGTTATCTCCTTGGACAATGCAGGGGAAGGGTATTTTACTTTTCTGCCCTTCAGTGGACTGCGGGTGATTCCGAGTCAAGTTCAAATTGCCATGACATTACTTTCCCTGAAGAAGATTTGCAGGCCGGCGTCCTGCAGTTTGTCCTGTTTGACGAAAAAATGAATCCGTTAAGCGAACGGTTGGTGTTCAGCAAAAATAAAGACAGAGCGAAGGTAGAATTTCATACCGATAAGGCATTATACAACAAGCATGAGAAAGTTACCGCCACACTTAACCTTACCGATTCGAACGGAAATCCTTTAGCGGGTAATTTGTCTGTTTCAGTGACGGATGACAAGGATATCGCCGTCGATTCTACGATTACCATTCTATCCACGCTGTTGCTTTCGTCGGAATTGAAAGGATATATCGAAAATTCTGCGTACTATTTACGAGATAATTCCCAATCTGCAAATTCCTTAGACCATCTGATGCTGACGCACGAATGGAAAAGATACAATACGCCGGAAGTCGTCAGAGGACATTATGAATCGCCAAAACTACCGTTTCAAATAAGTCAGGAAATATCAGGAAAGGTGAACAGTGGAACCCGTTCCAAACCTGTAGCCGGTAGCGCATTATCATTTATGGTGAGAGGTGGCGGATTTGGGTTAGCGACTACCGGCAAGAATGGCGCCTTTCTATTTAAGGATTTCGAATATCCCGACAGTACTTCTTATTTTATACAGGCATTGGGGAAGAAAGGAAGCAGCGAAGTTAAACTTGTCCTGGATGGTGAATCGTTCCCCCAACCGGTTCATGCTCCACAAAGTCCGGCCGTAGAAATTCCGGTAAACAAAGAGGAGTCCAACACATTTATCGCGAAGGCAGAGCAACGTTCGAAGTATGACGAAGATATGCGGACGGTTCAATTAGGCGAGGTCGTTGTAACAGGACGACGAAGAATTGAAAAAAACAAGGATGAGCCAAGACTTCAGTTTTGGGCAAATATAGGTTCCGATGTGACTGTAAAAAGAGAAGATTTTGAAAAATGGCACCCTCGAACGGTTTATGATATACTTCGAACAATTCCCGGAGTTCGGGTATCTAGCGATGATGGCTTTGTTGTCATCAGGGAATCTATGACCTTTTATTTAAATACTCCACCCCCACCTCTTATTTTAATAGACGGAATAGAAATTGCTATGACCAAAGTATATAATCCTTTGCAAGAGATGAGTGTTTCTGATATAGCAAGTATTGATATTTTCAAAGGACCCAGTACATCGGCATTTGGCTTTCGCGGAGGTTACGGCGTCATCAGCATCACCACGGTTAGAGGGTTAAATGACATCCGGAATGAAAAAAATAATAAAGAAAGTAGATCGCTTAATAATGCAGTATATACTCCATTAGGTTATCAAACGCCGGTAGAATTTTATTCGCCGGACTATGAAAAGTTGGACGCTCAAAATTCAATCATACCCGATTATCGCACCACCCTCTTTTGGAAACCCGACATCGTTGTCTCCGGAGAAGGGAAAGAAGTAAGTTTTGAATTTTATACTTCTGATTTCTCAACAACCTACTCCGTTGTGATTGAAGGATTAACAAATGACGGAAAAATAGTAAGGCAGATAGAGAAGATACGGGTGGAATAACAAACAATAGAAAAAATTTATCTTTTTTGTGAATATGCAAGTGCATGCAAAATTATTATAGAAGCCATTTCCCTGCATGAACGTTTTTCCCAACCGGCAAAGAAAGTATTAAAGAAAAGAGTATGAGCGCAAAAAGCAAGATTCTACAACATATTGTATGTTATTTAATGCTTTATTGGTAATATTTTCCGATTTTTTCCCTAATTTTGTACTCACAAAAGATTGGACAATTATGGTATTTTTGTACACGAAAAAACTAAAGACAGCAGTATTACTCATGTTACCCAATTTAAAAACAATCACCGTTTATGCGTCAGCAAGCCCGCGAATCGCACCCGTTTATTTCGAAGCGGCCGGAAGTGTAGGAAAATTATTGGCAGCACACGCCATTACTTGCGTGAACGGCGGAGGAATCAGCGGATTAATGGCGGCAGTAACCAACGCCGTTTTGGAAAATGGCGGGAACGTTTGCGGGATTATTCCTCAATTCATGTACGATAAAGGATGGAGTCATCCTGCCATGCAGGAAGTAATCGTTACTCCGGATATGCATACCCGGAAGCAGACGATGGCAAACAAGTCGGATGCCTGCATCGCGCTCCCCGGAGGTCTCGGAACCTTGGAAGAATTACTCGAAATCATTACCTGGAAACAGCTGGATTTATATAAGAAACCCATCGTTATTTTAAATACCGCCGGTTATTATGATCCTTTGCTCATGATGTTGGAAAAAGTGGAGAAGGAACGTTTTATTCATTCCAACTCAATCCTGTGGCAAGCAGCTACCACGCCGGACGAAGCGCTTGATCTAATTCTGAATCAAATGCAACACTAACGGTTTTGAATAGATTAACGGCTTAATAATACAAATGATGGAAGCGTTTCTCCCTATTCATACCACTACCGGAACGTTCGCTACCGATTCGTTTCTTGCCATCGGCGTTGAACTGCAAAACAATCCGATTGCCATCCGGAATGAAGCGAATAATTGGGGATTTATTCTATTTTTCATCTGCTTTTTTATCATTGTTAGCGTCATCGGCAAACGAAATAAATTTGTGCTTTCCATGTTTAGTGAGTTATATCGCAACAAGGATCGGCAAAATATGTTTAAAGAAACGTTGACCAACGAAACTTTAAACAAATACGTGCTGAGTTTTCAAACCGTTATTTTGGTATCGATCGTTATCTATTGCTATGCTACCCATGCGTATCTTTTGTCAATGAATTCGCTCGCACAAATGCTTCTTTTTGTGGGGAAAATCGTCTTGCTGCTCGTCGCTTTTTTAGTGTATAAATCCCTCTCTTATTCGATCGTCGGCGCCATTTTCTTTAAAAAAGAATCGGTTATTCAATGGAACAGTGATTTTTTTTCTTTGATTAGCCTCAATGGCATTCTCTTATTTCTTCCGACGATCCTTTTGTTTTATGTAGAAGCAGCTTATACCGTATGCATTTATTTCATGTTTTTCTATCTGATTTTTAATCTGTTTTTCATTTTTTACAAGACGTATACATTATTTTTTCCAGGGAAACAAGGTTTGCTTTATTTTATTTTGTACCTTTGCAGCCAGGAAATGATACCGTTGTATTTGGTGTATCGCGGAGTTGTTTATTTAATTGCGCAAAAGGATACTATATGGATGTTAGCATAAAAAAGATTCTCGTGTCTCAGCCCGAGCCACAGACTGAAAAGTCTCCCTATTTCGATATTGCGGAAAAATTCGGTGTGCAAATTGTTTTCCGTCCTTTTATCAAGATCGATCCTGTCAATGTAAAGGAATTCAGAGCGCAACGAATCAATATTTTAGATTACTCGGCCGTCATTTTTACTGCAAAAACGGCCATCGATCATTACTTCCGTATAAGTGAGGAACTTCGAGTACAAATCCCTGAAACAATGAAGTATTTTTGTATCACGGAAGCCATTGCTGTTTATTTGCAAAAATACATTATTTTCAGGAAGCGCAAAATTTTTTATCCTGCATCGGGAAAGATTGAAGATTTAATGACTTACATCAATAAGCATAACAAAGAAACCTACCTGATGCCGGTTTCGGATGTTCACAAAGAAGATTTGATCAAGCTTTTAGACGACAAAAGAATCAAATACAACAAAGCCGTCATGTATCGCACTGTGAGCAATAACTTTGCACCGGATGAATCTTTTGACTACGATATTCTTTTGTTTTTTTCCCCCTCTGGAATTGCTTCGCTGGTAAAAAATTTTCCAAGCTTCGAGCAGAAGGATATTTTAATTGGCTCCTTTGGACCTTCTACTGCCAAGGCGGTTCGTGATGCCGGATTGCGTTTGGACATTGAGGCGCCGAATCCGGAATCGCCTTCCATGACTGCCGCTCTGGAAAACTATCTAAAAACAGTAATGAGGCCTGTATCAAAGGGAAAGAAATAAATTTCGTTGGAGAATCGACCTACTATTCAAAAAGCGGAACGACTATCCTATCAAAGGGAAATCGAGAGTTTATTTAAACAGGGAAATGCGTTTATCTCTTATCCTTTGCGTATATTATTTCTAAAGCAAAAGCCTTTATCGGGAGCTACCATTTCAATCTTAGTCAGTGTCCCCAAAAGAAAATTCAAAAGGGCAGTGAAAAGAAATCGCATGAAACGATTGATCAAAGAAGCATATCGGCTGAATAAAACCGCTTTGGTTCAACATTGCCGGGAAAAAGAAAGCGGTCTGTTAATCGCTTTTCTCTATATTGGAAATGAATTGTGCACATGGAAAGAAATAGAGGCGTCCATGCAAAAAGCGTCCAATATTTTAATCAATCAAACGAAATGAACATACTACAGCAAGCCAAAAAAACCGGTATCTTTCTTGTACTGATTCCGATTTATTTTTACAAATATTGCATTTCTCCGCTCACGCCGGCTTCTTGCCGTTATACGCCCACCTGTTCGGAATATGCTCTACAAGCTATCAAAAAATACGGGCCTTTCAAAGGAGGCTATCTGGCCATCCGGCGTATTTTACGTTGCCATCCCTGGGGTGGACACGGATTTGATCCTGTGCCGTAACAAGGCGGTCTTCCACAATTTTCATAGAAAATATACGTTAATAACATATTCCAACATCAATAAATCGATTCATGCTGAAAAAATACATTTACCTGTTGTTCTTATTATTTGCCTCAACGGGGTATTCTCAAGAAATTCTTGATTACCGATTCGATGTCTTCGGAACGGCAAGCACTGGAGCATATACTCCTTTCTGGATCACCTCCAATACGTATGGAATCGTTCCCCTCCGGCCGAATACCGGTTATGCCCGGGGCGACTTACAATGGAAACATACCTTTCGTGATAACATCCAATTAGAAGCGGAAGCCGATGTAGTTACGGCTGCCAAGAGCGCTTCATCAGTTTGGATTCAACAGTTATACGCGGCAGCTTCTTACGGCAATGTCCGTCTGTATGCAGGAGCGAAGGAACGATACAACTCAATGTTGGATAAAGATTTGAGTACCGGCGATATGACCTACTCGCCCAATGCCCGCCCCATGCCTGAAATCAATTTTGCTTTTCCCGATTATACAAACTTTCCTTTTACTAAAAGGTATGTGCAGTTCAAAGGCGATTTTGCATTAGGTAAATCGTTTGATAATGATTATATCCGTCGCACGAAGGCTCCCGGAGCGCCTTATTCCGTCAACATGTTGTGGCATCACAAATCGTTATTTTTCAAATGGGAAGACCCCAACGGTCGCTTTCCTTTTTGGGGAATTATCGGATTAGAACATGGTGTGCAATGGGCAGGATGGACTACGTATGGTAATTTTGGAAATAATCCTTCGTCGTTGAAAGACCTTATGCGAATCATCCTTTGTGAAAGCGGCGATTCCAGAGCAATTCAAGGCGAACAAGTCAATGTGTTGGGAAATCATGTAGGCACCTACAACGTAAAAGTTGCCTATAAGAATAAAAAGGTTCAAGCGGCTTTGTATAAACAACACTATTTCGAAGACAATTCCGGATTGGAAATGGCTAACTGGCGAGACGGCATTTGGGGTGGTGAAATCGCCTTTTTCAATCAACCATATTTGCAAAAAATAGTTTTGGAATATGTGCAAACCACCAATCAAAGCGGTCCGTTGCATTTCCTTTCTTACGACGCAAAATTGTATCCGAATTCGAGAGGCGGCGGAAATGATGATTATTACAACAATGGCGTTTATTACAGCGGGTGGTCGTATTTTGGAAGAGCCATAGGGAATGCATTACTCACTTCGCCTGAGTACAACGCCGACCATCTGCTTGGTTTTCAAAACAACCGGGTGAAAGCCGTTCATTTAGGAATAGAAGGAAAAATCACTTCCGAATTTTCGTATCGAACCCTTTTTACGGGAATGCAAGGTTGGGGCACCATGTACAGACCTTTCCTCCAAAGAGAAGATGATTTTTCTTCTTTGATAGAATGTACCTATCATCCGATAAAGCAAAAAGGGTGGACGTTTGCACTCCAGGTTTCGCTGGATAAAGGCGATTTGTATGGGGATAATTTCGGATGCTCGCTGAAAATATCAAAAGCCGGAATCATTGGAGATAAGAATTGAGAATTGAGAATGAATAAGTCGTATTTCTCAATTCTCAATTCTCAATTCTCAATTCTATTCAGTAGCCGGTTCTGCCGGAGTTTCCGGTTCAGTAGCTTTAGCCGCCGCTTTGGCTAATGCTGCTTTTTTAGCTGCCAAAGCTTCTGCTTTCATTTTATTTGTCGCTTTTTCGGCATCTAATTTTGCTTTTGTAGTGGCTCTTTCATTTTCCATTAATTTACTAACCGTAGTCTTCACTGATTTCTGCTTAGCATCAATCCACGCTTGGAATTTGGTTTCACCTTCCGCTTCTGTAAAAGCGCCTTTTTGAACGCCACCCAGCAAATGCTTTTTAAGAAGCACTCCCTGCTCCGAGAGAATATTTTTTACCGTATCCGTAGGTTGTGCACCTACTTGCAGCCAATACAAAGCTCTGTCAAATTTCAAATCTATTGTAGCAGGATTCGTATTGGGGTTGTAAGAACCAATCCTCTCGATAAATTTTCCATCACGTGGAGCTCTGCTATCTGCGATCACGATTTGGTAAAACGCGTACCCTTTGCGACCGTGTCTTTGCAATCTAATTCTTGTTGCCATTTTTTAATGTACTTTAATTTGTTTGAAATTGTTATTAGCGGGCGCAAAGGTAATGAAAAATTATGAATTATAAATGATGAATTATGAATTTTCAACAATTACGGGTCGTTTGCCAAAGGAACGCAACACGATACGAAATACTGAAAACAGAAAAGTTAAAGGAAAAATAACGAAATTTAGATGATACCCCATCTTCATTTTCCTTGTTATTAACCTGAGGTCGGGATAAGAGAGGTAGCCCGTCAGGGCTTTCGTACTTCCAATAAAACATGATTATCCCAGATAGCTTCCAATTCCCAATCGGTATATAAGTTCAGCCCCCAGGACGGCAGGCCGATCAAATACTTATTCGCCAGTTTTCCGTAATAAACGGCAAAATCAGGAAGACCGTCGTCCGTATAAATGGGAATAATCGCCGGATTCGTTAGTTCATCAAGATTGGATACGGCGTCGGCCTCGAATCCTTCCGTGATGAATCCAACCTCTTCCAGCGCCGAGGAAACATCGGCCAGGGTTGTGTTTTCTTTTTTCTCTAACGATTGTATTTCTTTTATACGTTCCGGCGAATCCTCCATTTTAAAATAGTGTAACATCGACAGTACATACAAAACGACAGAGTTCTCATACCCGCTTCGAACAAATGTTTTCTCAATATCCTGTATTTCCATTTTTATACTCGTTTACAATCGTTTCAATAATTTCTACCGCCCGGGTCGAACAATTCTTTTCTTCAAATTTCAATCGCATCGCATGAATGTTGTTCCGGTAAACAGGGTTGGTTAAAACATCCCGAATCTTCTTTTCCATCACGGTGTCGGTTTCTTTTTCTATAAATCCTCTGGCGCCAATGCCATGATACACCACCCGCGCCGAGTTGCCACCTAAATCCGATCCTTTGAAAAACGGATAAATCAATAGAGGAACTTCATTCATCACACATTCGGTGATACTGTTTTGTCCGCCATGGGCAATCATCATATCGCAGTACTGAAGAATATGCTTTTGAGGCAGGGTTTTAAATAAAAACACATTGTCGGGCGTTGGAAGTAACATAGCAGGATTAACAAACTCCCCGCTTGATATGACGACCCGGTAGTCGGGATTCCGTTGGGCAATGGCTATCACATAGAGAAATGTCATG
>Ga0123357_10003732_pt1 | contig 17589 bp, 8 predicted proteins | sample TergutEmb28metaG_FD_89873 | JGI IMG/M metagenome (GOLD analysis project Ga0123357, IMG submission 89873) | Embiratermes neotenicus P4 segment gut microbial communities from Petit-Saut dam, French Guiana - Emb289 P4 | ecosystem: Host-associated > Arthropoda: Insects > Digestive system > Gut ... | reverse complement strand
TTTATAATTTCTGTTAAGGTATTCTGCAATATTAATTATTTCTGCTTTATATGCCGCTTCGATTTGTACCAGTCCTCTCCCTCCTTCTTTCCTCTTTACATATAGCCTGTCTATGTCAGATTTTGGGTGATGCATTTTATACATTGTTTGCATATTTCTAGTTTTCGTGTCGATCTTTTTTATTTCTTCAGTACTCCAGTTAATTATACCAAAACTTTGTCTCAACACTGGAACAACTAGTGCTCCAATTGCTGTAATTTTATTCCTGGCTTTCAGTTCAGATTTCACCGTCATTCTTAATCTTCTGCTGTATTCCTGTTTCAATCTTTCTTTCGTTTGTTAATGTAAGCCTTCACTTTCCTCAATCCCGAGGTACTTTTACGTTCTTCCCTGTTCTGGCTCTTGTATTTCTCTGTTAATGTCGATCACGAAATTTTGCGAGTGAACTATTTTGCCTCTTTTAACTGCAATCTCGGCACATTTTTCAAGTCCAAATTCCATATGGTTATCATCACTGAAGTTTTTAACTGTTTGCATCTCTTTTTGGAGCTCCTCCTCTGATTTAGCGATCAACTTCAAATCATCCATGTAAAGTAGGTGTGATATTTTTGTCTTTGTGGTGTGCTCTTCGTATCCTGTGTTCAACCTATTCAGTTGTTCAGTTGTTCAACCTATTCAGTTAAGCAAGTGCAAAATAGCAGTGGTGACAGTGAGTCTTCTTGAAATATTTCACATTGTATTTTTATGCCTTCTCTTTCTATTAGCTTATTTTCTGTGTGTAGACGCATATGTGTTTTCCAGTAGCTCATGACCTTCTTGGTGAGTGATATAACTTTATTATTGATCCCAATTAACTCTAAGAATTTGATTATCCAACTGTGTGGCACCCTGTCGAAAGCTCTCTGATAATCAGTCCATGCCATACACAAATTTCTTTCCTGCGTTTACATTCTTGTAGTACTGCTTTTGAAATTAGCAGCTGATCTTTGCATCCTTTGGTCCGCTGCAGCACCCTTTCTGCTCTTTTGGCATCAAATTTTCATCATCCATATATTTTTGCTTACACCTTCTTATAATAGATGTCATAAGTTTGTATATTACAGGCAAACAGGTCACAGGTCTGTAATTCTTTGGATTTTCAGTATTCGCGTTTTTTTTTTAATAAGGAATGTTACTCCTGCCGTTAATCACTCCGGTATTTGATCTTCTTCAATCAGTTTGTTTAAAAAGAATGCAGCTATATGCTTTTGTGATGCTGTAAGTTGCTTAAGCCAAAAATTTGCTATTTGGTCTCTTCCAAGGGCTTTCCAGTTTGGCGTTGTTCTTAGTGCCTCTGCAAAGCCTTTTTCACGTACTGGGCTCCATTCCATGCTTGGATTTTTTTGGTACTGGTTTTCGATCCAGTGCACCTCTCCATTATGTTGAATTTCTTTCCCATATATTTCCTTCCAAAAGTTCTCCGCTTCCTTTTGTCTGGTGCATTTTTCACACCGGAATATGTCTGCAAGAGACAGTTATAAAATTTTTTGCAGTCTGTCCTAAACATCTTATTTTGGTAATACTGGTTTTGTCTTCTATTTTTATTATTATTATTAATGTGAAGTTCCAAGTAATATAGTTTTACTTTCCTTTATTTTGCCTTTTCATAGTAGTAAAGCGGTTGGAGTGTGAAAATGAGCAGTCACCTCTACCCAGTGCGAAGACAGGATAATTAAAGCTGTAGGTTCTCCCTCTACTCCTCCACACCATAAGAACAATTTTACTGCAGGTGGCCACTGTGCAACCCCAGCGTCGTCACGATCATGGCGTCTGCAACGCGTACAGAACTACCGGAAAGACTGTAGTGTGACTAATACCGAAAGCCTAAGCTATATATTTCAGAAAACTGAAAGAAGAAATCCGTTATTATAAATAATTATTTCGGACTTCCGAGCTTCCACGAAACAGCCTGCAAGCAGCCTCATGTTTCAATGTTTACAAACAACTGATTCATGCAGAAGAAGTCAAGGCGGTGTAGACTGCGTTTGAAATGTGATGGCACGCGCGCAGAAACCAGATTTCGTCTTTCGCCGAAAAGGACGATCCATTTAAATCGGCGGTGACGTCAGTTCAGTCTACTACTGGCAGTCGAGGTGTGCGCATCAGCGGTAGTAATGCTGGATACACTATGTTCCGAGGAAGTATGAAGAGTACTGGCTACCCACTCCACTCTCCAGTTTCCCCTTCACTTCCCCTCCCGTGCGTCACCGTGTGCAATTACATTTCAACTGGACTCTTGTGTGAAGGAAATATAGTACTAAAATTAGAACTTTAAAGCTTTGTTTTAACATTTCAGTTTGATTCAACAGTGTACTGATATTCGATAAATCGATAAGATGTGCATTTAATTCAATTTTAATCCATTAGCCACAACACTGCTTCTTGCCCTTCCTTTCCATGGCTCAGCTCATTAAATTAGTCACTTTATATTAGTCATTTGATTCGATCCTAAGCCAATTCATAGCCAGCTGACAGAGTTTATTCAAAGTTCGTCCCTCTACCTGCATACAAAAAAGACAACGGAATAACAGTTTAACACAAATCACAGACACGTCAGATTGACGTATAAACAGGCTACATTTAACACAACCTAGTTAATGAAAGAAAAGACAGGCAACATACGTATAATTGAGGCGCGTTCGCGTAACCATTGTTGCCGTGGAAAAGCAATAAGTATTACATATTCTAACCATGTGTTTCTAGCCTTAGTTATCAAGCATACAACGCGCATGCGCCGTGTTCTACTGCCATCTGCTGCCTCTCCGGCTCCACAAATTTTTTTTTCCCCACATTATCTCATTAAAGAAACGATTCTCGGAAAAGAATTACTGAAAGAAAATGTGTGTTTTAATTTTCTCTACAACTTTGTCTGACACATTTTTCATTCTAAGAAGAATTCAACGAGATATTATCACAATTTACGTAGACCTTCATGTACAGCGTCCGTCAATGTTGTCAGGTTGTAATGAAAGTTAAATTTACTGTACATATTTTGGAATAATACTGAGATATCAAATTTCGTAAAAACCCGTGCAGTGGGAACTGATTTGTCCCATGCGGACGGACGAATAGACAGACAGACAGACAGACAGAAAAGACGAAGCTAATTCTCGCTTTTCGCAGTTTTTCAAACGAAATTTCTACATGCACATTTGTACCTCCAAATAATTTCGTGTTGTGGAAGCTCTGTATATTTCCGTTCTGAGGTAAAAAGTTTCGATATCGTTTGACTGATCGGCTATTTTGCCAAATATTCTTAGTTTTCTTCAGCTTCCCGAAGCGAGTGCAGCGACAGAATATTCAAATATGTCACAATCACCTCATTCCACTTCTACATTGCTCGCCATTCATAACGTTCTGTCATTCCTACCGACTCTACATAAATAACTCATTTAAAGCAGTCGTTAATCAATCACATTTTTCTGAAAAAGACCCTTGAATGTCCTGATTTATATAGCTGAATTCCTGCCAGTCACAGCTGCTTAATAAATTAAATGGTACAATATGCAAGTCACACATTTTTTTCCTCTCTACTGCACGTGTCAGTCGAAAGGAATTCTCACGGAGTTCAGCTAATATTTCAGACACTTTGTCTGTGTAGCAATAATGAGGACATACCACAGACTGTACTAATTGGGTCCATTCTGTATTTCAAACTCCTTGCAAATAACTTAATTTACAAGTCATTTTATTCATAAGTTAATCTCTCTGTAAATAACAATATGAAGAAACAAGTGGAATCACTGTCATGTTACAGAAGGAACACACACACTGCATGACTGGAGAAAAACTGGGACGGATCTTTAAGAAATTGGTCGTGGCCTACTTTGAAAGTGCTATTCCTGCAACTACGTTGAGAAACTGTGGAAAATCACAAGAAAATCTGTCAGGATAGCCGATATGTTGGCTGAGATTTGAAACGGTGATCCCGAAGGCAAAATCGAAATGTTAGGAAATGTCAGCAACTCTTATCTAGTACACCGCGGTAGATAATCACATTCCCCCCTTCTCCTGTTGCATGACCTCTTGCTAGAACTCCAGTAAGAGGAATAGGAGCAAGCGATTGGGTTTAGGTGGTATGGCTTCTGAGTTGAATTCGGGACGCACCTGATTCGAACCTCGAACAGGAGTCTGATTATCGTGACAGAGGTTTCTCGTGGCCTGTCAGTTACCTCACGACAATTGCATTCAAAAAGCCACGGCGCTACTTTACACGTCCTTTCTAATACTGAATTCGTTATCCTAGAATGACGTGATGAGTTAGCGACAGGGTCATTAAACAAACACAATTTAAAAACATTAGAAGACCACAAAAAAGACGGAAAATAATATCTCAATTAGATTTAGTATGCATTTTGTGCAGAACGTTTACAAGGACAGAAGCTAAATCTGTTTGTACAAATTTTTTGGTGTTCAAAACTACACCGATCTCAGTTCAAATAAATTTAATTTTCCCCAAACTAACCACGTATATTTTAGTTGAATACACATCGGTCCACTATAAACCCTGCTATTACGTAAATCACTAACGTTACGTTACCGTCTTTCTTAGAGATGGCTCGTCTTGCGAAAGTGTATACAATACGCCAGGGAGTACGTAGGCAGTGAACATTTTTCTTGAAACAAGCGGCATATCGAAACATATGCTAAAAACAATTTATGCCCTGTTGCAGAATAAAACTTGAACTTTCTGTTTGCTTGTTAACTACACACGTTTACCTGCATTATATGGGAACCACAGTCGGTGAAGCATGAAACACGAGTATTTCTCAAATATATTTACTCCATTCTCAGTAACCGTTACACTTGCTTTCTTAAATCGAGAATAACTTACAACTTCCACCCACTCACAGTAACGGTAAAACAACGAACGTCTGCTTTAGAAATCCAACCAGCACCCAAGTGACAAGGGAAATGGAGTATTCATATATGGACATATAAGGTAAGTAAGTAAAAACGTAAATCAGTCCCATGAGGCCCGAGGTACCCAGAGGGTTCCAGGAAGTTAAGGTTTCCAGATTACTTGACAATAGCCCCGGCCGCTTTTACCCCCAGGAAATACTCCTAGTACTCATTTCTGTTAGAGACTGAGTCGACCTCAGGGCCATAGTGCGATCGGAAGGATTATGTCAATGAAAAATTCCAATGACACCATTTGGAATCGGACCTACGAACTTCCGATTTGTAACACAACAATTTAACCACTGTGCTACCGCGGTCTCCAGGTATGTAAGTAAGGTAAAGTGATCCCGTTACAGGCGCGGTTTGGCCCAGAGTGTGGGTAGCGGTATAGCTCTACTCTTCCAAGACCGCGGCACTAGAAGGGGGTGAGTGGTCAGCAGCACGCCCCGACCACACTTTACCCCCGGGAAAGACCCGGTACCCACTGTACAGGAGGCTGGGTGGGCCCCAGGACCGGTCTGGACGGGTGAAAGATCTCGTCCCCACCGGGATTCGATCCCGGACCTTCCAGCCCGTAGACAGTCGCTATACCGACTGAGCTACCCGGCTCACAGGTATGTAAACACAATTCCGAATTACCGAGCTTAGAACTGGCTATCATCTCTGTAAACAAACAAATATTCAACCATTCAATATGTGAGATTTTTCAATAAAATTCCACACCTGGAAAATATCAACAGAAAGCTACTTGACCGCATTAAAAATATCAAAACTTAAACAACTATCTTCTGTTCAGCATTCAGTTGAAATAAAATTTAACAAATTGTGATATCAAGTTGGACTCTTATTCCTCAGATCAAATGTCTCAACTGAAATTTGAACCAGTTACAGTTCCCGCTGTTTTGACTTTTTTTTCAAATAAATACGCAAATCCACGAACCATAATTATCTTAGACAAATAATTTTAATCCTCAGCTACGAAAAGAAATAGAGCCCTAATTCCATTGCTCCATATAACTTTATTGTTTGTAGAGGGACACGTGACATTTGTTGTGATTTTATGTCGCGTCCTGGTGACGAGACACGAACACAGCGACCTAAATCATTTTCTCCGCATTTATCTGTACTGCAACTCCGTTGTTGTTGCGTTCCATGAACTCCCCGTATTTCTTGTAGCGCGCAGGAAATTAACGTCAGCACAAAACCAGAATCTTACATGTTCCAGCCTATCTAAAACGCATTCATTCGAATCATGTAAAAGACACTGAAATGCAGTTAACTGGTCTTTGTGTGCGCTGAGACAGAGGCTTGCTGCAAGGAGTGGCTTCGCGTGATACGCTGTTGTAATTTATCTGTAATAAGAACTCATGTAGTACAGTTTCGAAAGAATAACAGAACTTCTAATGGTATTTAGAAACTTCTGCTTTTCTCTTTTCCTTCCTTGCGGCATTCTACGAGTTTAACGCTGTGGCATGAGTTCTGTTGTAGCTAATGATGGCCGGTGGATATCAAACTACTAGCTTCTATCATGATAAACCAGGGAGTTTGTCTTTAGCTTCATGTATAAGTTATACACTGAGGACTAAACAGAACGAAGTTCTTACGGGTTCACAGAATGGTACAGATATTACCGAAAATAAGCGCTGCTTTTTTTGTGATGGAAATGCAATGAGTCCAGTGTGTAGATACAGAAAGGGCCGAAACTTGTGCCGCGGCATCCACAACTTTATCACTGCTCGTAGTAAGCTATACACGATTTTCTGCCAGTCCCATTCTTTTCCCTTCCTAACAATTTCGCCTTGATGGTACGCTCTCATCTTCAGCTCCATCTTCAAAGAAGACAGTAGCCAAACATTTCGAACACCAAACTTCTGTAGATATTTCTTTTGCCCATTTAGGCCAAGGGTCACTAAATTAGCATACTTTGAAGGACCATCATGCAATATTAGAAGAAAATTTTCTAAGACCAGTGGTGACCAGTCTCACATACTGCTGTTAGTAAGGAAATTATTTGTGTAAACTGAATCGAAACGTTTCATTCTCCGAATTCCACTATACATCTGAAACAGGTTAATCTTCATTGCAATCTAGCCATTCATAATACATGCCGCCAAGAAGGAACTTTCACGCGGATTTCGCCATCCAAAAACCGAATTCAAAGAGACGTTAGCGACTAACATTTGTCCACTCAATTATGCTTATCCTCTTCACACAGTTTTGTAATATAGCCTGAACGTGACTCAGTGCTGAGAAGCATATAAATATTTCTGTAATATTTTAACCCAACAATGTTTTAATATATGTGTTAACCACCTCTGATCTCAGCTAGCTTATGCAAAAGCACAAATGTACGTCCCACAGAAAGGTAACATGAATGTAGTAACAGTGGTGTAAGTACAGGTTCAACATGAGAGCAAACATTCTTGGAAAATCAAAATGGAAGATATTTATATCTCTGTTATAAAAATATGTTCCTTTTACTTGAAAAATTGTAAGTTATGCGTTAAAGAAGAAGAATGGGGAGAAAAAATAATAAACTTTAACAGAAAATCCTGAAAGGAAGAGACTAGTTGGGAGATCTAGGCGTAAATGGAAGGGAAAATACTAAAATGGATCCAAAAGCAACATGGTGTTAGGGTGTAAACACGATTCGACTGACTAAGGGTACTTTTTGATGTAGTCTTGTGCACGCGAAGATGGGTTTTCGGTTGTCACTAAGAAAAGGGAAATCCTTCACTTACGCAAAAACGCGAGCTTCCCCAGAGGGATTTCGCTTCATGAAGTCAGTCTGACAGTAGTTAGCTGACAAACATGACAAGTAGTTCGTGAAATGTGTAGCTGGTTATCTAGTTCGTTAGTTTGGTGGATACTTAGTTGGTTGTTTGGTTATTTAGTTGCATGCTTCCATGCTTGCTTACTTCCTTGCTTAGTTACTTAATTACTTACTCAGGGAAAAAGTCTAATTAAATTGTGTGCAGCCAACTTAAGCAAAGACAGATCACAGAACTTGTTTCTACTGCAAAATGCAGCAACGGCAAGCACCTCGGTTTGTGGACTTCTCTTATATTTGTTTCACATCTGTGACATCCACAACTTCTGGCCTCTCTAATGAAACATAAATTTTATATCCACCAAAAATAGAAGCAAATTTTATTATAGGCAAAACGGACTGTATCCTTTATTTTAATTAGTACGACCTAACTGTGGTGATTCATGGAACTAACTAATGGGTTAACAGTTTGGTAATGTAAATATACATTTACATCCTCGATTTAAGAATATTTAAAAACGGGTGTTTAAAATATGATTATGTGAAATAGTGATACAGTCCCTACACAGAACTGAAAGTTAATTTATATTCCAAACTAACCACAAAATACATTATAGAAAATTAATTTTTGATGATAACTGTAAATTGATATGTGTCAAGTTTCCTTGTTGAATGGATAAATCGGATAAAGAACACAACAGATGTACGCAATAACAAGAATATAACCCGTCGATAAACAAATTTTATTATAGCAAATAAAAAGTAGCTACATGTTTCGGCTACACCTTGAGATTAAAAACACTAGTCGTGTGAACATCCATCAGTTTCCTGATGATGGCTAATTCACGTAGTTGATTTACACTTGCTATAACAAGGTTACGTTCTTATTCTTGCGCATTCTATAAGCACCACGGGATGTCACAGCTTAACCTTTTGACGCCTAACGACAACTACAGTGGTCGTACCGTACCGCTAACCTCTAAATGTTGCATTTTATATATTTATTCAACAAATATAGGTACTGAATATTTTAAACATAGTATATACTCTCCGTTTTTTCCTCTTCAAAATGCAGTTTGTTTCATAAGTCTAACATATTTGGTTCCTGTATTAGTCACATTTTATATACAGAGTGTGCTAAAATAAAAAAAAAATAATTCCGGCGCCAAAAGGTTAAGAGTATCAGACGTTATCGGATGAGGTGTTTATTTAAGGTCGTATAATAAGAAAAGGGAACAAAGATACACTTCGGCGAAATTGTAAAGAATGTGGCAGGGCAGGTCGTGGTCTATTTCAAGGTAATAACGCGGCGCTCTTGTGAGAGTAGCGAGAAAATCTCACAATAATATTTATAAATGCGTCAAACAGAGATTCCAGGAATGGTCAGCGACCAAATAAGTCCGAAATAGTGTCACTTCTGGGAACTGTGTCTTTCTTTGCTAACTAAATTGGTAGTTTGTTGCACAAAGCTCAACATTTTTGTGTCATGCAAGCGTAATTATCCCCGGACAAAAAGAGAAAAATGTTACCACATAAAAATGAGTGAGAAATTATCCAAAGAGAAACATTACCTGAAGATATCAATAACGACTACAATGATATTCACGGTGTAAATATAAGTTCAGAGAATGAAACAAATAGATCACAGTTCGTCTTTTAAGTAACCTCGTATCTCTTTACCTTTTGGGCGTATTTCTGAAATAATTATAACTATATATTTACTATTATACAACACTTCGAAATGACAGTTGTTCAGGCAAGTAGCCACGCCTAGTAGCTAGAGAAGACATTCAAGAAACAGTCCCTTATTAAGACATACAAGGTCTCCGAATCTTTGGATATTCGCTCCGAATTACTACATTTGGTCGCTCGATTTGATACTGTTCTTTGATTGCCGCCAAAGCTTCCTAGACTTATGTGACATTTTGTCTCTCGCTTATACGAACAACCAGTATTGACGGTCCATCAAAACAGAATACTAAAACGGGTCAATCTATACCTATAATGGAACTACAAGTCTCCTTAAGACGTGCCAATCTACGTGCAAGTTCCAGGTCCGTTGTGACATTTCACACCACGCGCTGTTTTACGGTAAGGAAACGCTTTCCTTCACCCACCACTGAAGCTGAACGACCAACCCTTGGCATCTGCCTGCGAGAACTTATTCAATATACTCGATAATACCTCCGGCCTGGAGAAGTCTCCCCATCTTCGAACTAAAGGCGCTTAATAAATTATGCTCAATATCAGATATTGCTGTGGAAGTAAAATCGAGATAAGTGATATGGCAGGGACTTGCAGTAGGCGCAGAAGAGTAGAGAGGTCCACAAAAAATTTTGGGTTTAAGCCTTAACGAAAAAAGCAGCTGAAACTTTCTTAACAAATGAAGGACAAATTGTGAGGAACATGCAACACAAATGGGAAAGATTAAATATATATATATATATATATATATATATATATATATCCATAATTTGAGATGCAAAGCATCAGAAGAACTAGAAAGGTTTCATAAGTAGTAACATTATTTATTTTTTTGCCATTGGGCGACCAATATTATTTACTAAACACCACTACACTCTCCCTCTCTTACAGTACAAGCGTCACACACCTTTTTACGATGCAATGTAATGTCATTCTTCCGTAAATTCCAGATCTACCAAGCTGCTTTTCTCTACCTATCTTTCGACTAAAATTCTGTAAATATTTTTCGAACCTTCACGTGCGTTATAGCTTACTGTCCTTCATAAACCTAATCATTCATTTATTACGATACTTTGATATTATTCACCAGAATACGGAACTAAATTCCTCAACACTCTATACACATTTTAAAATTCCAGCCAATATTAAGCAACCTGTACGAACGATTAAAGTGTCTTTGAAAAACTGAAAGTTATTTGTTGATAAAGAGCCACTAGTCCTGATTTTGGCTCTGTTCTTTTACACATTCCTGTTTATTTCTCCACTGTACGGCTTCTACCCTACAGTCAATTTCTTATCGCTCTGCACTCTCGTATCTTGAAATTAATTTCAGTCTCCCTCAACCCTCCCAGTGTCTACTTCATTATCCTTTTTTCCGCGTCCTGTAATGCCCATCCATACTTAAGGTCTAAATTTTCTTCAGCTCTTTGTTTTTTCCACCTTTCTTTCGCTGCCACTCTTCCTTTATTAAGCTACTATAATTTTAACCAAGTTCTTATTAATCTCCTCCTACAAACCATGTTTCTGTACAGCGTTTACTACTAGACTTGAATAAACGTAATTTTCTTTGTCCGCTTATTAGCACTCGTATTATTCCCATACAGTTCTCTACTTAGTATTCCTGTTGGACATCTTGTTGCTGGCTCCTAATGTCTCCTTTGCATGTTCCATTATTATCAATGCAGCTTGTAAGTAGACCTCACTGTTTCTGAACTTATCTGAATTACTTTCATGATGATATAAAAGGGACATATAACAGCACGGTGGTCCGGATAGGATATAATGAACACTGGATTTCACTGTCTGCCTTTCTACTCTCCTGCATACATTAGAGGAACTAATGTTTCGTGTCTAAATACTGGCAAATTTCGCCCGGAAGAGCAACATAATATTACCCTGAAATACGATATCTGTATTCAGGCTTGTAGTAATATTTTATAAGTCTAAAAATTCAAACACTGATGCGAAGAAGTTATTGTGAATAAGAAATGATGTTATGTTAATTACACCTCTGTGAATGTATTCTTCTCAAAGTAATATGTTAGAGTACATATTAATGGATTTATTTGTATCTTTCATTAGTCACCAAATAAGTTTAAGGGATTAAACTGTAAAGGAATCTTGCGGTGCATATAGCACGCACTGAGAAAGTCAGCGTATAGTTCTAGTGAAAAATCGTAACGGAAGGAGACCACTTGGAAGATTTGGGTATGGAAGGGAAGAAAATATTGAAACAAACGGAAATACTGTGTTAGGGTTTGGACTGAACTCAAATGTGACAAAACAAGGAACAGATGCCGGGTCTTGTGCACACAACACTAAACCATCCTATCCTGTAAAAGACGGGGGATTCCTCTACTATCTTAGTGACTATTGTGTTCTGAGAAACGCCTTTGCTGTGTTCAGTTAATTTTAGTTAGTTAATTACTGAATTGATTTCATTCGGCCTATCGGTCAAATATTTCGCCGGTCGGTAAGTCCATACATTGAAATAAAACAAAATATTTTCACCCCTGGTTAGTACGATCAGTATCGACAAGACTAGAAGGAATCCGGTGCAAATTACCGGAACCGGTGGTCGGGAAGACGAAGCAGGTCCCGAATATGCTGCATCTGATCTTGTACAGTGTGTCCCACTCGCTACCGAACCCGGCATTTCTTTAATAACTGTAACACCACTGAAGATATTGCAACGAAATTTGAACAAGAGTACGTTCGTTGTGTGAGAAATGAAGAGGAATGCATCTGCAGTCCGCTTCAAATTTCGTTGCAATATCCTCATTAGTGGTAAAATTATTAAAGAAATGCCGGGTTCGGTAGTGAGTGGGACACGCTGTATTTCCCGGGAGTATCATTATCTGTCGACTGCGTAAATTAACCCTTTCAGACCGTGACCAAGCGCAAGTCACTCTGCAAATAAGAGTCAGTCTTTCCATTATAGTATAAAGACTTTTAGCCTGTACGCCCCTGCGCGGGGGCGGAGGCGAAAAACCTCTTTTACAGAAGCCCAAACCCGCTCTCGGCGGCTCTGAGTACGGCAGCGAATAGATGAATACAGGACGACAGAGAGAAGCAGGACGAACGAAATGACAGGAAAAATGAGATAAGTGAGAATCTTAGGTTGACAGTATACATAGGGCGTAAGGTTACTCCAATCACAGCGAAGTAGAAAGATACGATAGGCCACGCTGATGAAGCCAGGTGGCTAAAAATAACAAGGAGATACAAACATGCCGATTGAAGAATAAGGTAAAGCAACCATCAAGATAATTCTGAGATCGGTGCAGCCATTACGTCGTCCAGTCCGTGATGGCAAGAGAGGAAGCCCCGGTTGATATGCTTGTTGAAGCATGAAATGCTTGTACAACACTCCCACAATCCTTGTTTATTTTGCTAGCAACCGGAAATTTGCTTTTCGCCTTGGTCTACGTATACTCGTACGACACATCGTCAGGAAAACATTCTCGTTCCCCCCGACAGTTCACTGTAGCTTTAAAGATCGAACAACTGCTCATTATAATAATCGTATTATTATTATTATTACTACTTGTTACCTTTTTCAGGGTATATGCCCGAAAAATCATATTTATAGGGTACCTAATGCGGCAGCTATTTTGCAGTTAAAATGTAGCAACTTTTAATGTTATTTATCTCTATAAACCGTTTGTACCTTCACATAAGTACTTCCGAATTATGTGTAAAGTGCCCAGCATGAGTGTTCTCTGTGGTTATTTGATGTAATGTTTCCATGTATTGTTCTGAAATTTGCTTAATTATTTTGAGATAGTTCCAGTTTTTCCTATTATCACTGGTACCATTTTTGTTTCTACACTTTATATACGTAGGATTTATATTGAAAGGTTTTGATGTTTTAAAATCTCGTCAGCTTCTCTCTTGATCACATTTTTATCTCCTTAAATTGCGGTGACTATTAACAAAGATGTTCCTTTCTAGGCACGTTCGCAAAACTACGAAAAGCGATCATCGTCATGTCTGTCCGTCTCTCTGCCTGTCCATCTCACTGCCAATCTGTCCGTCGACATGGAACAACTCCGCTCCCACCGTAAGGATTTTCACAAAATTAGTTATTCGTTTTTCGAAAATCTTTTAGAAAACATTCAAGTTTCATCAAAACGCCACAAAAATAACAGGTACTTTACATCAAGACCGATATACATTTATGATAATATCTTCATGAACGTTTTCAGAATCAGAAGATTTCCAGACAAATGTAGTATAGAAAATCAATACACACACTTCATATTCAAAAAGATTTTTTCCCGAAAATCTTACCGTTTTGTGAGATAACGTGAAAAATATGATAGAGCCAGACAGATCACAGATGACAATATAATACAGCGCATGAACATTGCATGCCCGATAACTAAAGCTGCAGACACACATTCAGAATATGTACGACTTACTGTTTTACACTGCAAAAATTGTTACTCAAAAGCGCTTACAATAGTACGTTTGTACGCACATTGCCTGTCTTGTTCACTATTAGGAATTATGATGTCCGGTTTAATGCTAGCGGTTGTTCTGTCAGTTATTAATTTACTATTATTATTATTATTATTATTGTTATTATTATTATATCTCTTGTCTTAGGCCTTTTCTCCCTGGTACCTCTCCTGAACCAACGGTGATCCGCACCGGTCAGGCTTCAAGTTTCATACTCCAGTACTTTCCGTATTATGTGTGATGTCCCAAGCATTTGTGTCTTTTTTTCTAGTGAATCTACTGGATGTTTACCTGCTATATCATCCAAAATTTTCTTTAAAACTTTTGTTACTATTCCAATGGTTCTAGTTATGACCGGTATAATCACACATTTCATGTTCCACATTCGTTGTGTCTCTCTACAAATAAACTCTTGTGTTTTTATTTTATTTTCTACCTCCTTTTGCATGACATTTCCGTCTGCTGGTTTTGACGCATGACAGTATGTATGTTTTCTATTTTTTTTTGTTTTTAATTATTGTATCTGGCCTATTTGCCGTAATTCTGTCTCTTTATGTACCCCTTGGGTCCATAAAACTGTCATAACTTCATGTTCACATGTTTGTTTGTGTGTGTGTGTGTGTGTGAGAGAGAGAGAGAGAGAGTGAGTGAATGAGTGAGTTTGTGTGTAAGTGAGTGTGAGTGTACGTGTGTGTGTGAGTGTGTGTGAGTGAGTGAATGAGTGTTTGTGAGTGAGCGAGTGTGTGTGAGTGAGTGAATGAATGTGTGTGTGAATGTGTGAGTGTGTGTGTGAGTGTGTGTATGAGTGAGTGTATGAGTGAGTGAATGAGTGTGAGTGGAGTGTGTGTGTGTGTGTGTGTGTGTGTGCGCGCACGCGCGCGCCATGTGTGTGTCGTTTCGATGCACAGTGTTTAGCATATCGAGTCTATTATTATTATTATTATTATTATTATTATTATTATTATTATTATTATATCCCACTCTTAGGGTTGAGCCTTGTCCAGCTTCTTGATGAAGTACTGAATGTCATCTATTGGATGTGTAAGTGCAGCGTCTTAAAAATAGTTCACAGACGCTGCTGTAATTCTGACACGTTTGTTATTCTTCACCGAACTTTTACTCAGTATAAAAGCTTTAAAGTGTCATCACTCAATGAAGTGTCAGGATCATCTCTGTTCTTGCTCTACTGACCTGTCTATCGTCCTACGTTTTCCCTTCTATTACCTACGTCGCAGTCATTTCCCAGCAGTATGCCATACAGTCTCAGTAACTCTCTGACATATCAGCACATCGCAATATTCCATCTCCTGCATACAGTGTACGTAACGCTCCTTTTATCAAGATCTGCTAACTGAGAGACGTACAAGTGTTTTATTTAACAAAGCTGTCGACCGCTAAGATTCAACAGCATCGATGACAGGTGAAGGAAATATGTAGAGGAACGATGGTGAAATGATACTGACAGGGGAAAGCAGAAGTACTCAGAGAGAAACCTGAGACACTACCACTCGTTCAAATATCTGCTGACGATTATATCAGTAACTGTGTTCAGAAAAATTTCTTGTCTACTGACAAGTATCATTCGGAGAGATTTAACGCTTCCAGCTTGTTTTCAATAGGCACTTAGCTAGAGGTTCTTCGTTCTTTTCCTCAATCCCCTAAGCAAATGTCGTGATAGTAGTAAACTTGCGTAGCTTTCAGGTGAGACATCCCCGTTGTATCGTATAGAATTATAAAATATAAGCAAAATATCCTCAAACACAACTCAATTAATGATTTTATTTAGATTTATTCGTACGTTGTTTCTTTCAACGACATGTTTCGTCTCTAGATGAGCCATCTTCAGGTTGATTACTTTTTCTTAGTAAGGTAAAATATACAATTAGCAATGCTATTGTTATTGTTACCTATGAGATCCCGTATAACATATATACAGATTTGAAGAAAAATTGATTCCATTTTGTCTAGTTTTTCCTTCTTCGAGTTCCAGTATTTTCTCTTTTCATTGAGGTCATCCGGTAGCTGCTTAAGTCTTCATCCTCGCCTTCCCGCCCCTTATATCTTTCCTTCAAAGAAGTATTTTAGAAGGCAGTTCCTACGCAAGATATGGGCAATCCAGTTGGCCTTAATTTGTCTTATCTGCAAACAATCGTTGCCTACAACAAACTCGTCCAAGCTGCAAGTCAGCGGGTATAATGTATTCCTATTTTTCTAATTCTTTTTACTATAGAACCGTCAAAGGTGTTTTCTTTTTGCACAGAAATCACCTTAACATCAGAGAAAATAATCATAATACGTTTTACGTAAGTTTATCTGTATAGGTAAAGCAATTCCTATACAGACCGGGAGAGGCCCTGAGGTTTCCAGAACGTTATGGCTCCCAGATTTCATGACAATAGGCACATCAAGGTGGTAAGGTTGTCAGCCCTAACCACACGCCACCTTTACCCCCAGAAAATATTTCTGGTACCCATTTCTGTTAGAGTCTAAATCCACTCCAGGGCCATAGCGAGAGCGGAAACATTAAGTCAACGAAAAATTTCAATCGGGAATCGAACCCGCGACCTTCCGGCCTGTAGCATAGTGGCTCAACCAGCTGCGCCATCACAAGCCCCTTTCTTTGTATAGTCGTGTCAATATTACAGACTGCACAGACAGTCTATTTTAGTCACCTGTTGTGAATCCTATAATAACCCGGAGTTTGAATTGATTTTCCTGTGGGCGTCGCTGAAACCACTCGACGACATCACATGCACAGTGGAAATAACCAACTAGCGTCTCTATTTTGTCGCGTCGAAACTTGCGAGTTCTGAAGTCAGAGCTCATACTGCAGGTATACGTATATTTTTCTGTATATTGTAATATATATATATATATATATATAATTATTTAACGTGAAATCAGTAATTCCGCGTCAGAATTTATTTATCCCTGGGAACGGATTCGAATAAGAATTATACACCACTTTATTAATGCCTCACGTTAAAATATTCATCATATAAACAAATTATTTAATTATTCATAAGGAAATAATCACAGTTTTTATTGAGAATTATAGAGAACGCTAAATAAGCTCTGTCAAAAATGTAAAAATGTTTAACCATTTAAAGTGCAGTGGTAAGTGTACATGTATGTACTACAGTCTATAACACTAAGGAGCTCTGTATTTTACCACACAGTGTATTGATATGTTCCGTAATATTCTTGCAATTAATCCCGGCAATTTTCCGAAATATTATTCAGTGGCTTGTCTTTCTAACAGAGAAGGCCTTTGCTGCGTGTGGGGTAGGAATGGAAATTTTAGATAAAATTGAGAGGAATAACATTCTTAAAATGCTTAATTTTAATAGTGGTTATATATATGTATATATATATACATATACACATATACGTATACAATATACACATACACACATACACGTGCACATACACATATACAATCACACAATCACGCACACGCACACGCACACGTATACGTACATATACATATACATATACATATACATATACATATACACATACACATACACATACACATACACACACACACACATACACATACACATACACATACACATACACGTACACGTACACGTACACGTACACGTACACGTACACGTACACGTACACGTACACATACACATACACATACACATACACATACACATACACATACACATACACATACACATACACATACACATACACAT
>Ga0123357_10003731_pt1 | contig 17590 bp, 14 predicted proteins | sample TergutEmb28metaG_FD_89873 | JGI IMG/M metagenome (GOLD analysis project Ga0123357, IMG submission 89873) | Embiratermes neotenicus P4 segment gut microbial communities from Petit-Saut dam, French Guiana - Emb289 P4 | ecosystem: Host-associated > Arthropoda: Insects > Digestive system > Gut ... | reverse complement strand
CGGCGCAGCTTCGACGCCGCCACCATCTGCATGGCCTTGGTGATCTTCTGCGTCGCCTTGGTGGAGGCGATGCGCACCCGCATGTCTTTGAGAGACGCCATTCTTCGCTTACCCCGGCGGCGAGTTCGAGCGAACCCTGCCGCGCTCCTGATCTTTCGCGTCATGCCCGGTCCAGCTTGCCCGGGCATCCCTCTCGTCACGTCACGCCTTTGCGTGAAAGCCTTTGCTCGAAGGCGCCCTCCGAAAGCGCCGCCATCGAAGCGGCCTTACACAAAGGTTTTCGTATAGGCCTCAACCACCGCCCTGAGTTTGGCAGCAACATCATCGGCAAGATCCCGACTGTCGCGCACCGCATTGAGAATGTCGGCATTCTTGCCCCGCAGCAGCGACAGCAGGCCATCCTCGAAGGCACGGATCTTGTTCAGGGGCAGCTGATCAAGATAGCCGTTGGTGCCGGCCCAGATCAGGCAGACCTGCTCTTCCATCTTCAGCGGCGAGAATTGCGGCTGCTTGAGGAGTTCGGTAAGGCGCGCACCACGATTGAGCAGACGCTGGGTCGCCGCATCAAGGTCGGAGCCGAACTGGGCAAAGGCCGCCATTTCGCGATACTGCGCCAGTTCGCCCTTGATCTTGCCGGCGACCTTTTTCATCGCCTTGGTCTGGGCCGAGGAGCCGACGCGCGACACCGACAGACCGACATTCACCGCCGGGCGGATGCCCTGGAAGAACAGGTCGGTTTCCAGGAAGATCTGGCCGTCGGTGATCGAGATCACATTGGTCGGAATATAGGCCGAAACGTCGTTGGCCTGGGTTTCGATCACCGGCAACGCGGTCAGCGACCCGGCACCATGATCGTCATTGAGCTTGGCAGCACGCTCAAGAAGGCGGGAGTGCAGATAGAACACGTCGCCGGGATAGGCTTCGCGGCCCGGTGGACGGCGGAGCAAGAGCGACATCTGACGATAGGCCACCGCCTGTTTGGAAAGATCGTCATAGATAATGACCGCGTGCATGCCGTTGTCGCGGAAATACTCGCCCATGGTGCAGCCGGTGAAGGGCGCGATATACTGCATGGGAGCCGGGTCGGACGCGGTGGCGGCGACGATGATGGAATATTCCAGCGCCCCCTGCTCTTCCAGCACCTTGACGAACTGCGCCACCGTCGAACGCTTCTGGCCGATCGCGACATAGACGCAGTAGAGCTTTATTTTCTCGTCGTCCTGGGCGTTGAGCGGCTTCTGGTTGAGGATGGTGTCGAGCGCGATCGCGGTCTTGCCGGTCTGGCGGTCGCCGATGATCAGCTCGCGCTGGCCACGCCCGATCGGGATCAGGGCGTCAATCGACTTGAGGCCGGTGGCCATCGGTTCATGCACCGACTTGCGCGGAATGATGCCCGGCGCCTTGACGTCGACCCGGCGGCGCTCGGCGCCGACGATCGGCCCCTTGCCGTCGATGGGATTGCCCAGCGCGTCGACCACGCGGCCGAGCAGACCCTTGCCCACCGGGGTGTCGACGATGGCGCGGGTGCGCTTGACGGTCTGACCTTCCTTGATTTCACGGTCGGTGCCGAAAACCACGACGCCGACATTGTCGGTTTCGAGGTTGAGGGCCATGCCGCGGGTGCCGTTCTCGAACTCCACCATCTCGCCGGCCTGGACATTGTCGAGGCCGTAGACGCGGGCAATGCCGTCGCCGACGGAGAGCACCTGTCCAACTTCGGAGACTTCAGCTTCCTGGCCGAAATTCCTGATCTGTTCCTTGAGGATCGCGGAAATTTCCGCGGCGCGGATGTCCATCAGCCTGCCTCTTTCATCGCGTGCTTGATCGAATTGAGTTTCGTGCGAAGTGAACTATCGACCATACGGCTGCCCAGCTTGACCACGAGGCCACCGATGATCGATGGATCAACTTTGACGTTGAGCGCGACGTCCTTGCCGGTCACCGACTTGAGGGCGGCCTTGAGGGCATCGAGATTCTTTTCGCTGAGGGCCTTGGCCACGGTGACGTCGGCCGACGCCTCGCCCCTGAAACGGGCGACCAGCGTGCGGTAGGCGCGGATCACGTCAGCCACCGCGAACAGCCTGCGGTTGGCGGTCAGCACTTTGAGAAAATTGGCGGAAATACCTGTCATGCCGAGATGCGTGAGCACCGCGGCCAGGGCCTTCGACTGGCTGTCGGAGGAGAAAACCGGACTGCGCACCAGACGCGTCAGATCCGCGCTTTCGCCAAGGACGGCCTCGAAATTGGCGAGATCAGCCATGACCGCGTCGACCATATTCTGATCACGGGCCAGTTCGAACAAGGCAGTGGCATAACGGCCAGCCACACCTGAAACGGATGGAACTTCAGCAGCCACGAGACGCGCTCTTCTGTCTGTATGTCAAATTACAAGGGGAAGCGCCTCAATGCGGCGCCCGGCATCCAAACCCTTGGAATTCAAACGGACTTTGATTCTGACCGGCGCGAATGCGCACCAGACCCGGTGAAACGGGGGCTTGCTAACATAGTGGGCGCGCCCGTGCAACACGATGACACATCAAAGCACGCACTCCCGTCACATAACATCAGCAATCCACCTGTTGCAGAGCGCTGCTGGAGAGCCGGAAAGCCGCTCTATTCCCGACCGATCACGCACAGCTCGCTCCTCGGAAGTGTATTGCCGACCTGATCGGGTGCCTCTCCCCGCAAAGCGGACAGCGGGCAAAACCTGCAGCCCGAAACCAATCACGGAAGCAATCACGGAAGCAATCTGTCTGCCATTTCGCTATGCTTAATGCGCATTGCAGTTATGCAAAACATTGCTAACGAATTCGCAGATGCAACCGTTGGTCATCGCCAGCCAGCATAGTTAAGGCTTCGCGGAACACCGTCATCCCCTCTGTAAATACGGTATAATCCCGAAAGGATCAGGGTTCACAAAGTCGTGATCCGGACTGTTATGGAATATCGCCTGGAGCCGGTGCCAGGCGCCTGGTCCATCCGGGGCCAAAGTTCCATTTTGGTACATATAGGGAACGCCGCCCCATTCACGCCACAATGCACGGGAACAGAGGGCCGCTCCCGGTTACAGGGAGATTCATTTGCCACTGCAAGTGGCACACGTCTGGAAACAAGGACCTCTCTATGCTCTCATTGAAGACGCTGAAAACCGCTGCCTGGCCACGTGCAGCACTTGCCGCCGTCGCCGCAATGCTGGTGATCGGCGCCACCTCGACTGACGCTGCGGCAAGGTCGCGGCACCGCCATCACTCCCACAGCATGGCCGTCAGCCCTGGCTACACCTTCAGCGGCGTCGCCTCCTATTATGGTAATGAAGCCGGCAGGCGCACCGCCTCCGGTCAGCGTTTCAACCAGAACGCCATGACCGCGGCCCATCGTTCGCTGCCCTTCGGCACCAGGCTCCGTGTCAGCCATGGTGGCCGCAGCATCGTCGTCACCATCAATGACCGCGGCCCCTTCATTCGTGGCCGGGTGCTCGACCTCTCGGCGGGCGCCGCGCGCGCCATCGGCCTGACCCATAGCGGGGTCGGTCGCATCACCGCCGAAGTCATCTCCTGATCATCGCGTCGGGGGGGCGTGCGCCGGCCGCAATTGCCGCGACGCCCCCGGCCGCCCCCAAGCGAGGCACCAGGCCCGCCGCTCCCCGCGGCGGGCTTCGTGCTGTCCGGCCCGTCAAAAACTTTCGCCCGGTCGTTTCTGCCCGCGCTCCATCTCCAGAAGCGACGGACGGTCCCCATGGTATCTTTTGACCCTGTCGCTGCCCAGCCGCCTCTTTCCGATCGAGGTGACGGGCAAAGGGCTGCCCATCCCGGTTGGAGAGGCGCAATTTTCCCCGGATTTCGAGCCGGGTGCGAGCTTTCCCTTGTCCACCCCCTTGTCCGACGCCCTGTCCAACCTGGGCCGTCAGGGTCAGACAAAGCTCTGGGGATCGATGTCGATCTCAAGCCTGAGACTACCCTTCAGCGCCGGCACAATGTCGCGCCAGCGGCGCAGGTAATCCGACAGATCATAGCTGCGCTGTGCCTTGGCCAGGATACGGAAACGGTGACGGCCGCGGATCACAGCGAGCGGCGCCTGCGCCGGACCAAACAGCCGCACCCGCTCATCCTGCGGCGCAAGAGCGAGGAGTCGGCGGGCAAAGCCCTCAGCGCTGATACGGTCCGCAGCCGAGATGATGAGGCTCGCCAGCCGCCCGAAGGGTGGATAGAGCGTGCGCTCGCGGACCTCGATTTCGCGGTCATAGAAGGCCTCGCGGTCGCAGGCGATCAGCGCCTGCATCAGAGGATGGTCGGCCTGGTGGGTCTGGAGAAAACCAAGGCCCCTGCCCTGATCGCGGCCGGCTCGGCCGATGACCTGGTTGAGCAGTTGAAATGTGCGCTCGATTGCACGCGGATCGCCGTTATTGAGACCGAGATCGGCATCCACCACCCCGACCAGATTGAGCCGCGGGAAATTATGCCCCTTGGCGACAAGCTGGGTGCCGATGATGATGTCGATGCGCCCGGAGGCGATATCGTCGATTTCCTCGCGCAGCCGGGCCATCGGGGTCAGATCGCTTGACAGCGCCAGGATGCGCGCCTGCGGAAACAGCAGGCCTGCCTCTTCATAAACCCGCTCAACGCCCGGCCCCACCGCCACCATTGCGTGTTCGGCACCGCATTTCGGACAGGTCTCGGGACGCGGCGTGGTGAAGCCGCAATAATGGCACATCAGGCGGTCGCGAAAACGGTGGTCGACCAGCCAGCTGTCACAGTTGGCGCAGCTGAGGCGATGACCGCAGCTCCGGCACAGGGTCAAGGGGGCAAAGCCGCGACGATTGAGAAACAGCAGCGCCTGCTCGCCGCGTGAAAGTGCCGCGTTGATCTCATTGACCAGGCGCTCGGAAATATAGCGCCCGCGCGGCAGTTTCTCGCGCCTGAGATCAATGGCCGCGATCTGTGGCAGGGTCTGACCGCCGAAACGGCTCGAAAGCGCCACCCGGCGATAACGCCCCTTGCGGGCATTGACCTCGGATTCCACCGAAGGCGTCGCCGACGCCAGCACGATCGGGATCGCAGCGAGATGGGCACGAACCACCGCCATGTCGCGGGCGTGATAGCGCACGCCCTCGTCCTGCTTATAGGCCTGGTCATGCTCCTCATCGACCACGATCAGGCCGAGATCGGCATAAGGCAGAAACAGCGCCGAGCGCGCACCGACCACGCAATGCGCCGTGCCGCGGGCAATCCGCTCCCAGGTGGTGGCGCGTTTTCGCGGGCTCAGCCCCGAATGCCATTCGTCCGGCACCACGCCGAAACGCCTGGCGAAACGCTCCAGAAACTGTCCGGTGAGCGCAATCTCCGGCATCAGGATCAGGGCCTGGCGGCCGGCGCGCAGGGTCGCCGCCACCGCCTCGAAATAGACCTCGGTCTTGCCTGAGCCGGTGACCCCGTCGAGCAGTGCCACGGCAAAGCCGCCCTGCCCCACCAGCGCGCGCATGGCGGCTGCGCCCTCAGCCTGCACCGCGCTGAGAGCGGGATGCGTGAAGTCCGGATCCGGCAGGGGTGGCGGTGGGGAGGCCATCGGCTCCACCGCCAATGTGCCCCCATCGACCAGACCGTCGATCACGCCCACTGAGACGCCGGCCTCCTGCGCCAGTTCGGCCTTGCCATGCGACAGCCCATCCCCAACCAGCGCCAGCACGCGCGCCCGTGCCGGGGTCAGCCGCGCTGGCGCGGCTCCCACCAGACGCAGGCCCACACGCTGCCGCTCCGGGCCGAGATCCTCGCCCCGGCGCAGGCACATCCGTAACACCATGCCGCGCGGGCTCAGCGTATAGGCAGCGACCCAGTCGACCAGGGCACGCAACTCGTCGCGAAGCGGGGGAAGATCCAGCCTGTGGCTGACATCGCGCAGGCGCTTGTCCAACGCGGGATCGGGACTGGGGTGATCATCCCACACCACCCCCACCACCTCGCGCGCTCCGAGCGGCACGGCAACCAGGTCTCCCCTGGCAAGTTCCATGCCCGATGGCACGCGATAGCAATAGGCACGGTCCAGCGCCACCGGCACCAGCACATCAACCCGTGAAGCAGCCGAACCATCCATGGCAGTCGCATCTTCTCCAGTCTGTCGCCTGCCCCCAGGCGCCTCGACAGGCCCCCCCTGGACAGGCAGATGTTGCGGCGAGGTCGAAAAAGGCACTCAGGCGCATCCAGGCCCTGCGAGAAAAACAACCGTCCGGGAATTCGCCAGCGTGTCCCGGACATGATTCGTTTCTTTCTCCCCGGCTCCCCGGTTAGTGAACCATAAACCCGCAAATGCAATATTCACGGCTACGCTGTCTCAGACATAGACCCCGCGCCAGGGGGGCAGGACGACGATGGGCCGGACCGCACGGAATCCCGAATTCACCGGCGCCGATGACAGCCTGGCGCGGGAAATCGCGCGCTGGCTGACCCATCTTGGCACCGAGCGCCGCCTTGCGGCAAAGACCCTTGAGGCCTATGGCCGCGACCTGCGCCAATGCCTCGATTTTCTCTGCGTGCATTGGGGGGCAGCGGTCGACCTCAAACGCTTTGCCGCGATTGAGACCTCGGACCTGCGCGCCTTCATGACCATGCGGCGCGCCGACGACATTTCGAGCCGCAGCCTGGCGCGGGCACTGGCAGCGCTTCGTTCCTTCGGCCGCTTTCTGGAGAACGAAGGCAAGGGCAAGGTCGCCGCCCTGGCCGCGATCCACAGCCCCAAACTGCCGCGCGGCCTGCCCAAACCGATCCAGCCCGGCATGGCAAGGCGTCTTACCAATGCCGATGAGCGCGCCGGTGAGCCCCGTGAAACCTGGATCCTGGTGCGCGATGCCGCGGTCATGGCGCTGCTCTACGGCTGCGGCCTGCGCATTTCCGAAGCCCTCAGCCTGAACCGCCGTGACGTGCCCCGTCCGGGCGAAGGCGACGTGCTGGTGATAACCGGCAAGGGCAACAAGACCCGCATGGTGCCAGTGCTCGACAGCGTGCTGCAGATGATTCACGACTACACCACAGTCTGTCCCCACCCGCTGATGCAGAACAAGCCGATCTTTGTCGGCGCCCGCGGCGGCCCCTTAAGCCCGCGCATCATCCAGCTCGCCATGGAGCGCATGCGCTCCTCCCTCGGCCTGCCCGACAGCGCCACCCCGCACGCCCTGCGCCATTCCTTCGCCAGCCATCTCTTGCAGCGTGGCGGCGACCTGCGCGCGATCCAGGAACTGCTGGGCCACGCCTCGCTGTCCACCACCCAGGTCTATACCGCGATCGACCAGAGCCGCCTGCTCGACGTCTATAACGCCACCCATCCCCGCCGCTGATCCCGATCCGGGCTTGGCGCAGAGCGAGCTGCGCACCGGCCTGGCCGAATCCCCTCCCGCCATACGCATTGACGCACCGTCTGCCAGCCAGCTCCACTCCCTGCGCAGCTGCTCAACCGTCGTGCCGTCATTCCCGCCATTGCCCTGGCCCTCCTGGCCCCTCCTGGCCCTGCCGCAGCTCTGGACCAGCTGCCTGTTCACCGGCCATTGGTGGAGCGGCGCATCGGTGTATGTTTCGCCCTCCGTCTCACCTCCTGACGCCGATTCGATGACATCAAGCGACACCCAGCGCCTCGCCTTTGAAGCGGCTGTCAAGGCCATTGCCGCCACCAGCAAGGGCAACAAAGCCAGGATGTGCGCCGCGCTCCGCGACCTGTTCGCAGGCGTGCTGGGCTACGAGAAGACCGCGATCATGGTCGCACCCGAGGACACAGGCGGCCGCCCCGACATCACGATTTCTGCTCCTGCTGCCACCACTCCTCGAGCCACCACTCCTGGAGCCACCACTCCTGGAGCCACGATCAGCAGCAGCCGTCCCTGGATCGTCGGTGTCTGCAGCGACGAACCGGGGACGCTCCATAACGCCGGGACCAGGCGCAGCCTCTATGCCGCAAACGCCGGGTTTTTCACCGCCGACACCGCTTTTTTCCTGATGGCCGACCCGGAAATGCTGGTCGTCCGGCGGGTGGGCTCGACACGTGATGATTCCATGGCGTGGCAAGGTCTTGACCACGAGACCCTTGCCGCGCGCCTCGCCTGGCTGCGCGCCGAATTCGCCGGCATCCCGCAGGCAATCAACGCCTTTCTCGGCGGCGACGACAGTTCGATCGCGCGCGACCGGCTGACCGCGCCGGCGAACGCCAACGCCGAGACCCGCCTCGCTGCCCGGATCACGCAAAACATCTTCTTCGACACCCTCCGTGAAACCACAGGCCGGTTGCAGCAGGCCACGCTCAACGCACTGCAGGCGACCCGCGACGCCCGCCACGAAATCGCCGTGCGCACGGAGCCTTCCGGCAACACCGCCCGGGAAAAATACCCGGGCATCGTCCCACGAGCTGAGAGCAAACCGCCACAGCTGGAAAACTCCACAGTTCAGCGCCCGCTTCTGCAAAAGCCCGAACTCACGCGCCTCACCCTTGAGGCCCTGCCCGCCTTTGCCGCGCACAGCGGCCTCGATCCTGTCAAGGATGCCGACAGGCTTGAGCGCCTCTTCGCCAGTCAGACCTCGAGCCTCCTTCTTGCCCGCATTCTCCTCGTGCGCTTTCTCGAAGATCACGGCTTCTTCGACCGGGAGGAACCGCAAGGGACCAGGCGCCATTATCTCTGCAATCGCGGCGTTCATGCATTCCGCCAGCTGGATGCGCATTTCGGGCATGGAACGGGAGGACTTCCCGGAGGGGTCGGCAAGCGCGGCAATTTCCGCCTGCCCACATTCCTGGAGACGGAGCTTGACTGGGTCATGGGACTGCCGGCGCCCGAACTCAGGGAGGCAATCGAATGGGCGCTGTTCCGCTTCGCCCGCTTCGACTTCGCCACCGTACGCGGCGACCTCATGACCGGGGTTCACGACCGCCTCCTCGACCGCAGGCAGCGCAAGGAACAAGGCGAAGTCTATACGCCCCCCTCCATCGCCCGCTATCTCCTGAACCGCCTCGCACTTCCACGTGACGCCGAAGTCTTTGATCCCGCCTGCGGCAGCGGCATATTCCTGATCGAGCGCTACCGTGAAGCCATTGGCGAGGCTGCGGGTCAGGGTTCCATCCGCTATGCCGAGGCGCGCCGGCTCTGCGCAAGACTGGCAGGCAACGACATCAATTTTTTCTCGGCCGCACTGACACAGGCCCAGCTGATCTGGCATCTGCTGCCATTCAGAGATGAGGTCAGACAACTGGGCCTGCCGGATCTCCGGATCAGCTCGGGCACCAACAGCCTGGTGCCGGGTTCCTTGCCGGGTTCCTTGCCGGATTCCTTCCAGGATCCCGCCGGGGCCGGTTTCGCCAGGATCGATCGTTCCGGCTATGACGCCGTGATCGGTAATCCACCCTATGTCCGCAGCGAGCGCGCCGGCGCTCTGGAGCCCGCGGCGCAGGACGTCTTCACAGCGGTGCGACGTGTGGAAGGAAAGACCTTCAGCGGCATCACGGTCGGAGCCAACGCCTACACCCTCTTCATCTACCGTGCCCTCGACCACTGGTGCCGCCAGCCGGAAAATGGCGGCCCAGCTGGCAAACTCGCCTTCGTGGTGCCGCTCGCCTTCTGTGTCTCCAGCGAGGCCTCCGATCTCAGGGCGCTGTTCCAGTCCGGGCAACGCTGGGCGATCCGCGAGATCGTTGATCTTGAGCTGATCTGGCGCCAGATCTTCGACGTCGACGTGCTGGCGATGCTGCTGATCGCCGAGGCGACGCCGGCCGCGGCCAGCGACAGCGTCCGTATCCGCCTCGCCGACCAGAGCTGTGTGAGCTGTCCTCCCGGCGCGAAGCGGCCGACCTTCCGCTTCGATCATCTCCCCGAGCAGGTGATCGCTTACGACGCCTTATTCGCTCCGGATGGGCGCATTGTCACCCGATTGACGCCAAGGCGCGCCACGATCCTCACAAAGCTCTGGAACAATCCGAGCCTGCGCGATGCAGCGATGCAATATTGGACAAGGCGCGGCGAAAAGGCCCGCCGGAGCCCGCCGGACGCTGCCGGTTCTGCCCCGTGGCAGGAGCATCGGCTGATCAGGGAGGGCCTGGCCAAGCGCGGCCAGGTTCACTTCCGGAACAGGGGCGGCCACCGCCTGTTCAAGGGGGAGAACGTCACGGCGTCGCGACTTGCCGGCGTGCCCGTCTTTGAAAAATTCGATGTCTCGAAAGCGTCGAGCCCCTCGATCTGGGCCTATCCGGAAATCCTCCCCAAGACCCTCTATGCGCTGCCCATCCTCGCGCAGCTGCCGGTTGCCGCCCCTTTCAACCCGGCGGAAATCGCGATGGAAAATACCGTGACGCTGTTCGGACCGCGCGCGGACCTTGCAGACTTTCCCTTTGACGTCCTCCTCCTGTCTTCGATCTACGGTTTCTTTCACGTCATCGCCAACCGCCGCTCCTATCAGAACCGCATTCGCGGTCATATCTATCCGACCGCGGTTGCGGCTCTGCCGTGGAATGACGCACTGAAGGCACATGGCGTCACGCTCCGGGAGATTGGTGCGCGACTGTGTGATGCGTGCGAAAGACGCTTCAGCGAGACCTGCCGTCGCGCCACCGCGGCCGCGGCCCTCGGCCTGAAGCCGCTGAAAGACCTCGTGCGCGCGATGTCGAACACGAAACTGACCAGGAGCGACGCTTTCGCCGACGAGCCGGCAATAAGCATTGAGCTCAGCCCCATTGAGCCGGTCGACGAGGCTTTTGTCCTGTCCCTCAATGCAGAGAAAACCCACAGACTTATCTTCAGCCGGGAGGATGTGGCACAGCTTGCCGCCGCCGGCCTTGCGCAACTGGAGGGAAGCGAAACGACCTGGTCTCAGCTGTTGCAGGCACCCGTCCCGGTATCGTCCGCCATGGCCGCCGATCTCGCCCGACTTCACCGGAACTCTGCGCCGGAGAAGCTCGATGCAGCAATTGCTGCCGAGATCGAAAAACTCGACGCACTTGTCGGGCAGGCCCTGGGACTGACACCGTCCGACATCACCTTCATCCGCAAAGAAATGATCGAGGACCCGTTGCTTGCACGGGTGCGGCCGCGCTACCCGTTCTTTGTCCCGCGCCAGCACGGACGCAGGAAGAACCTGGAGCGAAAGGATCGCTATCGCCGCTCAGCCTGAAGTCTCACTGAGCTCCCAGCACGCCAGGAGCCAGCGCAGACAGCGAACAGCGGTGGACCAGGAGCCGCCCGGTCAATGGATGCACAGCCTGCACAAATAGACAGGCGGCCGATCTGCACATGCGATACCCGCCGGTCTCACCTCCGATACCCGCGCCAGAGCCCCATGACGGACCGGCGCAGCGCCAAGGCCGGCACATGACACGTCATGGTCGAACGCGCCTCCGCCACGCCACAGCCGACAGCAAAAACCCACGCTCGAAAGAAGAAACCGGTTGACAGGATCGGCCTCCCGCAAGCAATGACATCGTCCGCCTCGTCGGCCGTCATTTCGTCACGCCTCCTCCCTCTCCAGAGAGTCAACCGCAGACGACACGGTCGTACACGGTCGTCGATCGCGACGGCCTCATGGTCCATGTTCGCCATGTTCGTCCATGTGATGGCGATCCGCAGGAGGAATTTCGATGCAAACCCAGATCCTGAAATGGCGGTTTCCGGAAGAGGTGGAAATCGATGCCAAGGATATCGTCTGGTTCCGAAAGTGTCGCTCCAGCTGGTTTGAAATCGAGTCAGGAGCCCCCTGGATTGAACCTGTGGAATTCCGCGACGGGAAATTCGCCAAGGCTGTATTGTCGCAACTCGAGCGTGTCCTCTGTGCGTTCTTCCTCCATGCCTCTTTTACATCGGGTCGTTATCCGCTGAACCAGTCCCCCGATGGCAGGACCACTTTTGCAGTAACAGACGATCATATCCGCTTGTTGCGCTCCGCCACCTGGAAGACGTCAGGCATTGACGGCAAGCGGCCCTACGGCGGCAGCACGGACTATGCCGTTGATATGGCGGACATCCTTGGTCTGTCTTTGGCCCCAGGTCGAGACCGCCCAGGCACAGTGGCCGGCACCGACGTTCGCGCGCGCATGGAAGCCCTTCACAAGGAGATGCTGTTCGCCGTGCAGGCCTATGTTGAACATGCGGATCTTTCGCCTGGTGTTTACGTTGTTCCTTACCAGGGCTGGGATGGAATTATTCGGCCCCGATGTTGCCCACCAACCGCCGCCCGGATTGCCGCGTATCAACAGAGCATGGCGGAGATTGCGGAACGAAGCCGGCTTGAGGCGCCCGCGAATCTGGTAATCGCACAGATTCTGGCCGCTGACGCTCTGTTCTCCGTGAGCCCGTGAGCTGGAAGATTCTCCGCAGTCTGCGCTATTGCAGCTCCTCAGTCTCGCCGGTGAGCTGGCGCGGGGAACCCGGACTTTCCCACGCGGGCTTTGGCACCGGATTTTCTCACTGCTCAATCCCTCCGCCTGAGTGCGACACAGCGTCGAAGGTCATTGATTTTTTTTCTCGTCCCGGGAGCCTCGCCGTGCCCCGCTCCCTGGTTCCCCGTACACGCCCCAAGGCATTGTAAACAGGCACATTTTCCTTTCGGCCCAGGCTGCCGGGATACCAGTTCACGTTCCTTGTAATCTGCGCCCGATTTCTCCGCCTCCCTCCGCCCCCTCGAGGCGGGATGCATGGACGCTCGCGATGTGATACGCTCACCAATAATGCTTTGCAGACCGCCAGGCAGCCCACGATTGAATTGGAGACCGAACCCGTCCGCGGCCCCCAAGGATGCCCCATTCTTCCCTGTACATTGCAGGGAATCCGATCGTGATTGAAAAAGTCAATCTCCTCGACCCTTCGCAGGAGCCCACCGACGAGCTGGAAAACCTGATGCCAAGCGTTGCGGTAATGGCCCGAGCCCGGGCTGCGATTGCCGACGCGGCCTTATGGGACACACTGAGAAGACAAACAGCCGAGGCACGCGAGATATTCAACCTCTGTCCACCGCCTGCACCCGCGAAGGCCCCATCACGGAATGCAACCCGACCCTGATCGTCGTCGCCGGGCCGAATGGTTCCGGCAAAACCTCCCTTACGACCGAGGTCTTACAGCACGCGTGGGTTGAAGGCTGCAACTACATCAACCCCGACAACATTGCCCGCGATATCTACGGCGACTGGAACTCCGACGCCGCCGTCATGGCTGCCGCCAGACACGCCGAGAACGAGCGCTAACGCTGCCTGAGCCTGCGCGAGAGCATCGCTTTCGAAACCGTCCTGTCCGCGTCCGACAAAGTCGCCTTCATCAGGCGCGCCATGGCTGAAGGATTCTTCGTCCGGCTCTTCTTTGTCGGCACCGATCACCCCTCCATCAACGCGGCGCGCGTGACAAAGCACGTCATGGAAGGCGGCCACAACGTCCCCATTCCCAGGATCATTTCCAGATATTCCAGGTCCATCTCCAACTGCGCCGTCGCAGCCGCCTTCGTCGATCGCTCCTACATCTGCGACAACTCGGTGGAAGGGCGCGTACCCGAACTGCTTTTGCGCACCGTCAAGGGCAGGATCGCCAAGATCTCCAGGGAGATCCACAACTGGGCGCGGCCGATCGCCGATCCGCTTCGCCACGGCTGAGAAACCTCGCGTGGCAACGTGGCAACGAACACGATCCTGCCGACGACAACCCGCCATCGCGATGATCAAGGCCCCACGTCCCTTGGCGCAGACACAGCAGCAGCTCGCGCACAAACCGCGCCGGTTCCACGGAACCGACAACAGCCGGTTCATCCTAAATCCGTGAGCTGGATCCGAAACTTCGCGGTGATTGTTTCGACTGCAGATTTTGCACCCGCCCCGTTCACCCGATGGGTGACGATTCGAGAGTGGATGGATCCGTCCCAAACCGATGTCAATGTTTGGCTTTTCCCGCCACGACGGGCCGCCAACTGCCGTTTTTAGGTTCATTCGAATTCGCGTTTCTGTTCCGCCCCGTCGCTTGGCACATGGCAGCGGGCAGCTGGGACAGGTAACGCTCGAAATCTTCACCCCGTCGCTGATCCAGGCGGACCTGGGTGAGGCTCCCGAGCACCAGCAAGCCTGCGCGAATGCGTGGCCGGATCGTGTTCAATTCGCGACCTTCAGATATCTGTTGAGCAGATGGCACAGCAGGGGCGCGTCCTCCAGCCCGAATAGAGAAGCGGTTTCCGATGAGATGGGTTTGAAGAAGTCAGAAAATCCCTATTGTTCAACGTGATAGAGACGCGCCGCGAGCCGGCATCGTTTTTCCTTTCGAGGCAGGCGATTGCGGCAGCCTCTCGGTGAGAGGTGAGATTTGCCCGCGCCAGCGAACATCAACTTCGATCCGTGCCGACCGACCGGTCGCATGTGGTAGGGTTCCTTGGTTCTCAAGGAAAGTAGAAGCTGTTCCCGCTCACGTCACATACCTGGCGTACCCACAAATCGCTTGCATTCCGTATGATTCCTGTCCTCCAACTCCAAACTGTGCCAATTGGGTCACTCTGACGCTATCATGCAACGTTTTTGGCAAAAAACGATTCGATGTGACCGGGAACAGCTCTATCCCCTCATTCCCTTAACTTAACGGACGGTGAGGACGGACACCTTTCCCGTATTGTGAGAAGCGCGCGGCCGAATCATGATTTCCACGTCATGATCGAGAAGGGTCAGGAACTCGAGCAGCTTTTCAACCGAGAAATCGCTAAGTTTGTAGCGAGTCAGCGCCGATACGCGAGGTTGAGGTATACCTAGAATCTCCGCGGTCTCCACCTGCTTCAGCCCTCTTTCCTCAATAATATCATTTGCCGCCTTGGCGAGACGGGTCTTGGTCTGACGTTCGTTCGCATCGGGCATGCCAAGATCAGCGAAGACATTGCACGAACCGAGAGTGATGTCTTTGGTCATGTCTGTTTCCCGTTCTCCATGGGGGTTCCCTTCATCATGCTTTCATAGTGGTCCTGGGCACGTTTCAGGCGCTTGTGTACGAGTTCCACATCCCGTCGATCCGTCTTGATACCGGAGGGAGACTTTTTCTGACAGACATGCAGGACATAGATGACTTCCTTGAATCGTACCGTATAGACCGCCCGGTAGGCATCGCCGTCGAAGCGTTCAACGATTTCGAGCACACCAGGTCCTTCGCCTTTCCATGGCTTTGCGTCAGGATGCTTGCCGCCAAGTTATGCAAGTCCAAGTGCATAGCCGATGTCGTGCATGACCTCTTGGGGAAGTGTAAGGAGATCGTCTTTTGACGACCCGATCCAATGCAGTGGCGTTTCCATTTCAAAGCTCTCTCCACCGCAATTGAATATACAATGTTTGATATAAAAGTCAAGGGTGACCATGAAGGCGACGGGAGCATTCGACTTGCGGCTGTCCGAAGCATGGGAGCGCGCCGTGTGACCGCGGCTTTGCGGCTGGTTGGCACGAGGTGACGGCCGCTTTCATTCTGGCTTTCTGCAGGTACGCAATAATGGATGCGAAAATGGCCTCTTGGGGACGCGAAAAATGAGGCTGAACACGGGACTGGGAGAGGCCGTCCCCGTAGTCCACAGAGAGACCCGGGCGTGCTGCAGAGTGGCGACAGACACAGCAGACGCAGCAGCGCGCGCAAGGGGACCTGTGGACCCACGGGGCGCGCGGGCGGATCGCGAGGGGCTTTGCTCGCAGCGCCGCACCTCCGCCCCATCCCAAACCCCGTTTGGCCGGAATCGACGGTTCGTGCCACTGGCCGGAACGTGGAACGTTGAGCCTTTCCCTTTCTCTTTCCCGCCCTCTCTTACAGCGTGCGGGAAACGGGAAAAGCGCGGATGGCGCAAGGGTGTGACACTGTCATGGCGATCCAGCGATCCCTACACGATACGCCGCGCCGGATTTTCGACAGCGAGGCGGTGATTCGGGCGAACTGCACCATCACAAAGCGTCCCCCGCCCCCCGTCTCAGGTCTCTCGCCAGAGCTTCAAGGCTCAGAACGCGCCTGACGGAGGCTCCGGCGCCAGCGCAGAATGCGCCGCAGCATGTTCGCCCCCCAGCCCTCCCCATGACGGCCAAAGACCGCCTTGATACGTGCGCGGATGCGCCTTCGGATCGGATCGACCAGCGCGGTCGCCATCTCCCGCAGCCGCAGCACCGAGTCATAGCCCCATTTGAACCACGGCATCCGCAGGAGCTTGTCGCGGGTGATATCGAACAGAAAGGCGGTGACACCGAGGCCGAAAAGTTTCGCGGCCACCACCGTGAACGTCGCGGCGATCCACCGTCCATGGCTGATGAACCACAAACCGGCGAGCTTGAGCGGAAACAGCAGGATGGCGGGAACAACGAAAACGATCAGGGTCAGGGCCGGCGACAGAGCACCGACACGCAGCGCCAGCCAGCGCTTGAGCGCAGCCAGCGGGATCAGGGCGACCACACGCGCCACGATGGGCTCGAGATGGTCCCAAAGCCAGGCCTCGATCAGAAAGAAGACCGCCAGCACCACCCAGAGCGGCAGCAGCAGGCGACGACGCCTGGGCTGGTTCACGGTTTCCAGATCCTGCACGCGCTTCCCCTTTCCAGCCCTGGTGCCGCAAAGCCTTGAGCATCTTTAAAGAGCGGGCGAGCACAGATATCACAGAGCCGTCTTTTTCTCCAGCGGGGGCGCATTGGCGCATATTGCCGCATTGCCGCGGCATCCTCTCCGGAGCAGGCTTCGTGTTCTATTGCGCCAGGCGTTCCATCGCCTCCGTCCACGCCCGCATTGTCGGTGTCTTTGAGAGCGCCGCGGCATAGGCAGCCCTTGCATCCCGCACCGCCTGCGCCGCGGCCTCCGCCTTGCCGGAGCGCCGCGCCGCCAAGGCGGCCAGCGCCAGCATCTCCCCGCCTCGCGCCTCCCTTGCCCCGGGCATGTCAGCCAGGGGCTTGAGATCCTCAAGGACGTCTTTCACCGCGGGGTCTGCCCATAGGTCGGCCGCCTCGCGCAGATCCTGGAATGCCTGTTCAAAATTTCCCTCCTCGAACAGGGCCCGGCCGCGAGTGCGAAGCTCCCACACCCCCAACCTGAAGGGCTCACCTTCGGGACCCGGCCAGTTCCGGCGCTTCCATTCCGCGGCACGGTGCTGGTTCTCCTCGACCCAGTTGATGTCATCGACAACCATGCTCCATTTCTTCTGCGCAAAGCGCGCCGCGGCCCGGCGCAGATAGAATTCGCCGATCGTGGTTCGGGCAACATAGAGGCTGAGCTTGTGGAGGCTGGCGTTGAGACCGCCGACCACCGGAACAATCGGCAGAGTGAAGTGCCCATACTTCGCCCCATTGGAGAAATCCGCTTCGGCATCCACGAAACGGCCTCTGCGGAAGCGCAGTTTTCCGCGCCGCAGATACAGAATGGAATTATAGGGCTGCAGTTCGATGCCGCGGCTGAAGGCGCGCTCCGCCGCGTCCTGGTCCTCTTCACTTCCGGCTCCCCAGACGAGTGCATTTCCCAGTCTCTCATGCATCTGCGAGTTGATCGGGTGGGTGCGATTATTTCTGTGGGTAAATTCGCCGCGATTCCGTTTTGTTCATGGTGCGATTCGGATCCGTTCCCCCATCGAGTCGCGAGCATCCATTGAAGTCGGTGGCTGACTGGACCTCTTGT
>Ga0123357_10003729_pt1 | contig 17592 bp, 19 predicted proteins | sample TergutEmb28metaG_FD_89873 | JGI IMG/M metagenome (GOLD analysis project Ga0123357, IMG submission 89873) | Embiratermes neotenicus P4 segment gut microbial communities from Petit-Saut dam, French Guiana - Emb289 P4 | ecosystem: Host-associated > Arthropoda: Insects > Digestive system > Gut ... | reverse complement strand
TTCAGTGCTCACTATGTTTCGGATGATAATACATTCATCCTCAGGAGCTTGCGACTAATTCGTTGAGTTACTTCATGGGTTGTATCTGGTTCGATGTGTGATTGTGCTATGTTGCAGTGTGGCTATTGTGGTGTGGTAACTGTATGCAGGCTGAAGCACCATCATAGCCACACTGCAACATAGCACCAACACACATCGAACCAGATACAACCCATGAAGTAACTCAACGAATTAGTCGCAAGCTCCTGAGGATGAATGTATTATCATCCGAAACATAGTGAGCACTGAATAAAGTAATAATAAAACAAGTAGCATCAAGTTGGTCTCTCTTTACTCAACTAAAAATGCTTCTTTATTTAACATTTTGTGCCATGGGACACAGGCCATCATTAATATTATTTGTTGTATACACACAAAAACACAAAAATACACATGCACTTACGCGTGCCCCCCCCCAACACACACACACACACAGACACACACACACACACAAAAAAACACACACACAAAAACAAACACACATAAAAACAAACACACACAAAAACAAACACACAAAAAAACACACACAAAACACATACAAAAACACACACACAAAAACACACAAAAAACACACACAAAAAACACACACAAAACACAAAAAACACACACAAAAATGCACACACAAAACACACACACACAAAACACACAAAAAACTCGCACACAAAAAACACACACACAAAAAACACACACACACAAAATACACAAAAAAACACACACACACATAAAACACACACACAAAAAAACACACACACACACAAAACACACACACACAAAAACGCACGCACACAAAAATGCACACACAAAAACGCGCGCACAAAAACACTCACAAACAAACGCGCACACAAAAACGCGCGCGCGCGCACACACGCACGCACACACGTACTTTTTCATCAGTGAGAAAGTGCGATGGAATGAACGATGAGGGTTTGAAAGCTGGCAAGGGCAGAAGATTATCTCGTTCCCAAAGTATTCAGATTACCGCTGCAGCCTACCCAGCCTCTCATTCTAGTTGTAGAGAGGGCTCTTTCCCCAGAGTTAAGTTGGTCCAGATATGAGGGTGACCACTCACCTCCATCTGTTGCTGAGGTGAAGCATGAGTGGAGCTGTACGTCTCCTCTTCCTTTATACTTTTATGGCATGTATAAGGACAACTTTACTTTTAAAGGAACCAGTGATTAGTGGCTGTAATTATGAATTATGCAGTAAAATAAAACAGCTCATTTATGGTGTATATTAAAATCACATATTCACTTTATTTAGTCTTTTGGTACTGGAGTTAAATGACTGGTGTGATCTGCCTGAAACTTCAGAAGCCTGGAATTTGAAGGTCTACATAAGAGCGGCCATACTCTTCCATCTGATGTAGCTGACATTTGGCATTTTGATTATCACACTGCACATTACATACCTAGAATGTTTGACGTGAGAGGGTTAGATGTTTGATTGTCATTATGGAATACACACGTTCATATTTAATGTTACAGATACTGGGTTTGAGTAGTCACCTGGTGCTAAATCCAGGTGGTCATACAACCGTCTTGATGCCAAGCAACCTTGCATACACACAACAGAATCTTCTACTGAATCATTACTGGGATAATTGTGATATTCCACATATAAATGAGACGTTAAGAGCAGGTAATTAACATTCTAACAGAGAAATATGAAACCTAATTTATGCAAGAGGTTGTTATTACATTGTGCATCTTATTTTAATTTCAGAGACTCTGACATTTATTTGTACGAAATCCAAGTTGATGGTAATATCAAACATCATTCAGTCACAGTTTGATCCCACTTCAGCAGTTGACATCATGCAGAATTCATCACTGCTAGCAGATGCTGCTAAACATGGTAATTACTGCCAGATTTTTAAATCACATTATGTTAATTGCTTAATGTCTAATGGTAACTGTATGTGCCACCTCCTCTAACATCAAGAAACTCTACATTTTACCCTGGAAGTCATTGCTGATGATAAATAATGCCAAAGTAACTATTGAAATAACTAGGGAACGTAGTAATTGAGCAGAAATAAAATTAGATTGCACTCTATATGCATTTCAGACAAGAGTAAAGAAATATTTCCTCACAGAACAGATGGAAATTGTTACTCCCGAACCAAACTTATGTTCTATTCTGAAAAGTGTCACCTTTTTATTTGCTGTTTATGTAATGGAATTCCATGCTCCATTACTTTTAGGGACATTCACATTCCTGCAGAGTGCCTGTTAAAATTGCTCTGTTATTTTGTCTGTATGCATGAAATAGCTTAAATCCTGCTGAATTGATTTCATTAAAATTGGTGCTGGAGAGTTTTATAAAATCTGTCGGCATACTCAAGTTTTGGTTGAAATTGGACCTTGAAGAAATCTTGCAGAGTTTTAAAGAAAGTGAAAGATTTTTTTAACAAGGTTTGTAGAGAAGAATGAAGTGTTGTATTGTGCCCAGTATATGTATGGACATAAATCTTAACAGTTTTTGAGATCATGAAATGAAAGTGATTAAATGACCCATAGTCGATTCTCAGTGTGTGTGTGTGTGTGTGTGTGTGTGCGTGCGCGCGCGTGCCCCTCCCACATGACTTTGTAGATCCAAATGTGTGCAGATGTGTGTTTAATTAAGATATAATTTTGGAGAATACTGTATTCAACTTTAAACTTTGCTGCTTTTGAAATAATTAAATGACCTTTTGCAAACGTACCAGAATTGTTCTATAATGTGTGTGTTGTCTCACTTGTTTGGCTGTTGTAAAGAGACCTTATGTGGAAATGAACATTATTTGAGAACAAATATTTTAGTGATTCGTGCCTTCTGCAGAAAAATGAAGTCACATGGTGGAAACTTCTACTAGTGACTATGGAGAAATTGTTGTCACTGTCATATACTGTGGGAAGTGTGAATTGTGATTGGGTCCCATTAACAATGTACGTGTGTTGCAGGTATGGAGTATTTAGAATTGTGCATGGAAGACCTGAGTTATCAAAAAGTGATCACTCCTGGCACTACAGCTTTTAACCTAAGCCTGGGTGCTCTGAAGGCATTTGTACTTGAGTTTCCATTGAAGCAGGATGCTGCCATGCAGCATGGTCATATGGTTGGTGAGCCCCAACAGGCCCTTGTTCTGTCTGGACCAGAAGATAGTACATCTCTAGAAGAAGTTGATAGAAATCAGACAGTACGACAACCTCTGTTTTGTCTGATGATGCAGTGCACGAGAGATCCAACCAATCAGGATCATCCCCCTGTACTCATGTTTAATGTCCGTGAGGTATGAAATTTGTTTGCAATAGTGCAGTATTGTATCAGTACCCAGTTACATTCACCATTGTGTTTGTTACATAGTAACTGTATGCAGTATATAATGCAATCTGTTGTGAATAAAACATTGAAGTCGTAAGAGGACTAAAATAACTCTAAAGAAATTTGCACTAAAGTATAGTGATTGTTTCTGTATACTGACATAATATATCAAGGTTATTTGGTTTTACTCACACTCTTGTTCATGTTATTTAACTTGTTCATTTTGTAGTCACTATTTATTTCATGTATGTTATACACTGTTAAAATTTAGAGTCATTGGAGGATATGAAGACACTTGAAATGGCTTACTTAGGCCCACCCTTTCCGCAGCATGGATATTTGATGTGCTGTGGTTTGTTAAGTACAGTCACATGTGTGGAAATTAAGGTGAACCTGAAGTTTTTGTTGGCAGTGAGTGCTGTTGACTGTTGGTGTAATTATACATGTTGATGAAGAAAGAAAACTTAACTAATGAACCCACTACTCACTGTTAGTATTACTGTACGAAGTCCTGAACTATTTCCTTCTGTTTCGCATAACCAAAACCTGTTTTCATAAAATCTGCTGTACTGCTACAATCCCATTCCTTTCTTAGTTTTCCAAATGGTCATGTAAGAGATTTTACAACTAAAATTTTGTATTCATTTTGTATTTCTTACATCTGACCTGCATGATTAGACCCTCATCACCTTCTTGATGTAAGTTTTAAAAAATTATTGGATGACTATGAGTAGCAGAGTGTCACTTTTGTTGTCATTGTCATTGTTGGCCATTGTCGTCATTTTTATCGTTGTTCTTGAATTTAAACTGTTTTTCTCTTAATTGATCTTTCTTAAAACAAATGTGCATTTTGCTTTTGGATACCAAACATTTCTGTGTTGTTCCCATTGTGGAAGAGTATAAATGTGCATGACACATATATACAGTAAGTAGATGTACAGATTTATGTTTTAATAGTGGGGTGTTTAGGTGGGACATGCAAAGTTTAAAGTTTGTGAACTGATTGGAAGTAAGCACTTTCCAGATGACATCTTCTTTTGACTTCTGAGAGACTATAGTTTTGATTTTTTGTTGTCATTTCCAAGTGGCTGAATATTACTGTGTTTTGAGACATTTTATTGACTGTCCATATAGTATGATTCTGTGCTGAATTGTGGTAATGAGATGTGAACATATGCCTAACCTTTTCAGCACTGTTTTTTTGATGAATATTGATATAATTTCTGCTGGTTTCCATACATCTTCATGATGCTGTGTTTGCGTTTTGACTCATAAATTAATGTCGGTAACATGAAGCAGTTCTGTTCATTTTTAACTCCTGATTTATTTTGTGTGTTCCCTGGTGGCTTAGATGCATCTGCATTAGTAAAACTAAATTCAAGAGTAGAAACTGAATATTGTTAATTACGTACAGAAATTAAGGATTGCAATGGACTTGTGTTCATTTCTGGGTTTACAATTTAAACATGAATTGGAAATAGTGAATTTAGTCAGAGTCAGTAAAAATGTAACAAACTTTGATTTCCTTTCCAAAAATAATTTGGATACTGTCATAATTTTAGGTGCGTGCTTGTGTTGATCCAATGATGTGGCAATGGCTTCATTATGCTCCAGGCTGCAATACTAGAAGAAGTGATGTATGTGCTCTCGATACAAATACAAGTTCTAGTAGTGGTGTGATGCATCGTCGCTCTAGAAGGGTATCATCAGAAGCTAGTGGAGGCTTTGGGATTGAAAACTGTCCTGCTCGACGTGCTCCTACACCTCAGGAATCTGTTCATAGCAGTTCAGACCGTGAGCAAGTGGCAGCCCAAATAGGACCATCCCTGTCTCCTATGGCACACAGCCGAGGTGCACATTCAGGAAGTGCCAAGCAAGCTTCAACTTCATCTGTTTCAGAACAAGCAGTAAGAATGTTTCTGATTCTTTTGAATGCATTCACTGAGCCAGCCTCAGAATCCACAAATTCTGTGCTGTCTTGGTCATGTGTCTTCACCCATTCAATGTGCAGTGTATTTTTATGTCTTCCAGGGGCATATTTACATGCAGGCTAAGTAGAATACAGGGAAGGGCAGCAGGTTTACGGAGGCCATACAATTATTTTAATGTGATCACAGTTGGCATTTGTTTTTATCCTCTGCATGCCAAAGTTCTGATATCTTTTTTTAATTCTTCCCTTACTTCATTTAAAGCCGAAGTGAGGGAAGAATGCTGTACTGTTTGTGTAAGGTGGGCTGGAAAACAGTCAGAGGAATTTTGTAAACCACATGGCTTTCACTAGTGAGGGTGGTTAGAGTTTAGTGGCTTAGCAACTATGCTTAAGAGTGTTGTTATTGAACTCAGCAAATTTCATGTGTGAATGCCTATTTAATTAGTAATAGCCAACTTAGTAAGATGTTTAGTAAATGAGATTCAAGCTTCCAGTATAGTGTAGTTGAGGCCTCTGGTCTTCTGGGATGTTACATAGAGTAGGTTGGAAGTTGGTTAGCAACATTTTGGGTCAGCTGTTGATCCCATCTTCAAGGGTCCGTTCTTCTTGGACTGCTTGACCCTTGTAGTTGGGACAGGTAGGTTGTCTGAAGATGTCGGTAGCCAGCTACAAACCAACGTCATGTAACATCCCAGAAGTGCAAACGCCTCCAGATGTTCAGTAAAAAATTGTGACTGGCGAACTTTTCATTTATTAACTAACAGGAATTTTTATTGATTCTAAAACTCTATGCGTAAGAAAATATTAATCACATTTTTGTTTTTGCAATGAAAATTCCTCTGCTGATGACCATAGTTCAAACATGTAATGCGTGTAATGGTTGTTCATGAGAAATCTTTTTATGGTGTGATGATGATGATGGTGGTGGTTGTATCATTATCATAATTAAAAATTCCAATTCTTCTACTACTACTACTACTACTACTACTACTACTACTACTACTACTGCTACTAGTAGCAGTAGTAGTAGTAGTAGATAGCAGCATAATGATATGGAGTAAACTGTGAATATGCAGAATAATACCTTGGTACTTTGACAGGAACTAGAAAATTTAATGCCTATTTCTAGTTAATTTTCTATGCAGTGTAACAGGTAATGTTAGAACTTTAAACGTAGACCAACAGAATGTGGGATGCAGAGGCCTGGCAACCCCGACCCATCTGCAGATATTTACATTGTTCTTTACAGGCAAAATGGACCAGAGATAACATTCTTCGTTGGTTTCCTGTGTGGCGTGGTATGGTTCTCTGTGGCGATGTAGCACAGTGTGTGATATACTTGCCCACTGCCAGTTTATCTGCAGTGGGGACACAGTCAATAGAAGAAGCTCTAGCAAAGTGTCAGCACAGTAAGACTTCTGCTCCTCCTGAAGTTTTAGTTGTGACGTTTCCACTTATGACATTTCGCAGTGCAGCCCAGAAAAAGGGTCTTTTCCAGTACATGTCTCAGCTACCTATAAAGCTGCCTGAAAATGTATGGACCAAAGGTGAGTAGTAACAGCATTAAAATGCAGTAAGAATTTTTTGAAGGTCTTTTAGTATTTACCATAAATGTTCAAGTAGCAGCCAGGACTGCTGGTTTACAGTTCTCATTCTCTTACATAGTTCATTTCTAACCTAGGTTATCATTTGTGCTGATATTTATGGCATTGCACTAAGTACTTAAAATTGGAGTTGTTATAAATTAATTAAACTTGCAGTTTCTGTGACTTAATTTAACGCAGTGGTGACTGGGGGCTGACGTGCCATGTGGGCTGCTTGTGTCAGCATGTTCAGCCCAAAAGTACATTATCAATATGACTATCAGTAGAGGAGCTGTTCTAGTGTCCACAGCTATTACACAGCACAACTGCTAGAATCTTAGTGTATAAACTGTGTAAAATATCTTCTTGTATGGTTTGCAGTTTTCACTACACTATGTAGTCATTGTAGAGTGGAAGGGACTGATGCCCAGCATGTACTATGGCCTTGTGGGGTGAAAATTGAGAAAAAACATGTTTCTTACGCATCTATAGAGCTGCTACTCCAAGTCTAACTCTTGTGCAGTTCTCAAACCAAGAGATGGCAGCAGCAGTATAGGGAACCTGTTGGGTGTAAAAGCTGGTCAACTACAGACAACTTTCAGGCCGTGTGAAACTGTGTAACCTGCCAATAATGTGTTAGAACTATTTTTCTTCCTCTCCATTTTCTCCTGTTGGCTGTTTTGGAGTTGCATATGAATAAGAATTATTTTTGTAAAAGAACTGGATGCCTTTCATTGACATGTTCAAATATCTGAATGTTATGCAACTTACTGTTCTGATGATCATTTTCTTTTGACATATTGGTGTCTTCCCTTCTTCAGACAGAGTTAGTTTTCCGTGGAGTTTGTCCGTGGCAGATCTGAGTTGTTACACCTTGCAGAATGGTACAAAACTTAATTTCTTGAAACCAGTGTCTGCTAATGCCACAGTTGGAATATCTGCAAAATGTCAGAATGAGGAAGTGGTGCTTGGAGTTGTTGGTCTGTGTGTCCACGTTGATACGACCCCAGTTAACATATCTGTATGCCAAGAACAGGTGAGTATAAATTTAAAATCACATGTGTAACAGAGAGGCAATGGGCATATGTTTATGCTGTAAATAGTGCATTGCGTTTTTTCTTATGGCTAAATTCCTTATCTCCCCTTTCTTAATCATTGTTATGAACAGTTCTTTCTTCATTACATTGCTCCCTGATGATGGAGACAGAGATTACCTCTGATTTTGGAAAGTCATTCAATATTGGTATAGTTGAACACCCAAGAAGCTGTTGCATGCAGTCCTAAACTCTTAAAGGCAAGCTGTTTTTTTTCTCACAATTCATTTTCTTGTTTTCACTATAAGAACTGAGCACTGCTGTCTTTTATGTTCCTTGGATATACCATCATTTTTTTTGTCTTGGGTTTCTGTCACAATTTTTCAGTCATAAATTATCCAGGATAAACATTGAACTATGGGAGGAGAATTGAGCATTCTTGAGATATGTGAGTAAAATTTTGTGTTTTAAATGTATTTAGCATAGAATTCATATCACAGCTAATAAGCTTTACATTTAAATTCCATGTAAGTACAATTTCTAACGTCTGTGTAATCCTGTGGAATTATGTTGTAGATGAGGCTGATGACAAGTGTCCTTGTCAGACTTCTGGAATTTTCCAGTCTCCAGTTCTTCAGTTTCTCCTCTTCAGATACTAAGTCAGCCACAGCATTAGATCTGCCTGCTACAGTTAGTCCTCCAGTATTTCCAGAGAGCAGTGGCAGCAGGGATTCCCCAACCACTCCTCTCATCACAGAAGATTCTACTGAGCATCGTGAGTTGATGCTGTAGCATATGACGTTTCATGTTTTTAAGTGTAATTAAAAATTGTTAAGCATATAAGAGTAAAAACTTGCAATCTGGTCACCATTTAGGAATTCTTCCAGTTCATTTTGTGGCTGAGTTTAGTGAACTGCAGTGTAGCTTGGATAGTACTTTTGAATTGGCCATGTCTTTGTCAGTGATGTGTGAATAATCAGTCATCTGTTATTTGACACAGTCATAAGGCATTATTTAAGTAAACAAGGAACTCAAGAACATAGTCATTGACAGTTGTTGATATACTTACTTAGTTACTCATCTCGTGTGAGTGACAACTAGTTGTCTGTGTTGCATATATATATATATATATGTTGTATTTTATAGTGAAACATTTAGTCATCTACAAAGTGGTGTGTATTGTGACTGACAAGCAGAAGTAATATGGAGAATTCTGGTTTACTGGGGTGTTATACAGTTAACAGGTTTGGCAGATGCAGTGTTTTAATGGAACATTTTGCCTTCATCTTCAAGAGTTCATGGACTCTTCAGTCCTTGATGAAGAAAGTAGTATGTTCCTTTGAAATGTCTGGATCATAATTTTCTCATGATTGTACCATATCATAATGGGGCTTGCATAAAACTATTCTCAGTAATGTAGCAGTGTTTTGTTGCTTGTTTGTTACAGAAAGTGTTTTATCTGAAAGTTCCGATGTAGTGAAAATAACAATTTGGATGCAGTCAACACTTGCTCGACTTACAGTTTCACTGTATGCAGTGAGCAGCAGTACCTCAAAAGATGAGCTGAAATTGACGGTAGATATGGAAGACATCATGACCTCTCTTGACCTTCATCCAGTCTACATGCAAGTGAAGTGCAAGGTGGCATATGCCAGTATCTTGCATTATGTTAGGTAACATTTAGATCTTGCAGAAATTTTGTACTGGTGGAGGTTTTAGTTTTTAAAACTTGTAAGATAAAAATATATGGAACTATAATTTTGCCTGTTTTTTGTATGGGTGTGACACTTGGTCACTCGCATTGAGGGAGGAAGGTAGGCTGAGGGTGTTTGAGAATAGTGTGTTGAGGAGATTATGTAGGGCATAGAGGAAGGAGGTAACAGGGGAGTGGCGAAAACTACATAATGATGAGCTAAATGAGTTGTACTCCTCAACCATTATTTTTTGGGTGATAAAATCGAGAAAAATGAGATGGGCGGTGCATGTAGCATGAATGGGGGCGAGGAGAGGCGTATACAGGGTTTTGGTGGGGAAACTGGAGGGCAAGAGACCACTTGAAATACCCAGGCATAGATGAGAGGATAATATCAAGATGGAACTTCAGGAAGTAGGATGTGTGGTCATGGGCTGGATGAAGCTGGCTCAGGATAGGGTCGGGTGGCAGGCATGTGTGAATGCAATAATGAATCCTTGCGTTCTTTAAAATGCGAGGAATTTCATGACTAGCTGAGAACCAGTTAGGTTCTGAAGAAGGACACTGCTGAGTGGAGTAAGTAAGTAAGTAAGGAGGTTTTAATTTTGTTACAGGATTAAAGATATTGGAAAGGGAGTATTCCACTGTGCAGTATACGTTGTTACTAACAGCATTCTTTGAAATTTATTAATTTTACTTAAAATTGGAATCGGAATAAAAATTAGTGGATGTCGCCCATTTCAGACTTTAGCAAAATCTGTGGAAAGTTTTGGGTTAATATAAAAGTCCTGTTATGGCCATATGCTAAGTAGACCGTAGTATGGGATCAGTAGCAGTTGTGTAACAGTACCAGATTTTTAAATAATCTGTCTGCAATTTGGGGTGCTGATATAAAGTCACAGATGAATGGACAGACATGAACCCCACATAAGGTATTCTTTTTTCCTTACTGTGTAAACAGCACATACTACCGGATTGAGGTCTTCTGTATTATGATTATGGTTACCATTGCTTTAAAAAAGATACATTGCTCAGCCAACTGGACAACCCACTTGTACCATTACAGTAGTGCAATTCATGGCTAGTGAAGGTTATATATTATATATCTTCTGCCTTCAACAAATAACTGGAATCACCTTTCCGCCATACTGTAATGTAGTCAGTTGGGAACCTGATAACCAGGTGCTTTATTCATAGTTGGATTATTACTATTAGAAAAGTGCTACTTAGCTTGATCAAAATTAAAATTCCAAGTGTTAGAAATTCTCTTGTCATATCATCTGGTATTTATAGATCTAAAATTATAAAAATACATATGTTTTTATATTATTATTATTATTATTATTAGCCTCTTACCGTAATAAACTCCCATTGCTCACACCATGAATAACTACCAGTTAAGAATTCAACATCATTAAACATTACTGTCACTGTAAAAGTGATAAAAAAATTCATTTCTGATATTCATTCCCTACAGTGCCATATAAGAGAGTTGGGATAGTGTAGTAGTTGGTATTGTGAATATGCAGCAGGCCGTTTACACACACTACATCATTTTATAACATTTTTTTTTAAATAAATATTGAACTGTTGGCTGTTTCTGTTCGTATTAATGTAGGAAGCCACACAGTACTTCCTGGGAATTTGGTCCATATGTTGGCTTGGTGATGCGTAGGCAAGAAGATCTTGCTTCCTCACAGCCACATGCAGTTCATCGAGATGTGGATGATGGTAGTGGATTCTTCAGTGTGACTTTTACTCGTGCAAAATGCCGCAGTGTTCACAGCCGCTGGGGAACTCGTAAACAGACCGTGCTGCTCGCCAATGCTCGAAGTTCTGACAGCAATGCTGGGTATGTTCAGCACAAAAACAGGCAAATTCCAGGATTCTTAGCAAACTTGACAAGTCAGTATCATATTCTTGTGCATGAATATTAGCTTAATGTGTCAGAATTTAATAATACATTTTTAATTAAAGTAAACTCTCAAATTTGGTATTTGGAGGATGTGGGATGTGTGGTATGGAAGTAACATAATTCATGGATTCCATTGTTCTGATTTATGATTTAAAAAAAAGGGAAAGGCGTCCCATTAGAGGCCTGGTGTGGCCCAGAGGGTGGGTAGAGGTATAGCTCTACTCTTCCATGACCATGGCACTAGAAGGGGGTGAGTGGTCAGCAGCATGCCCTGGCTGCACTTTACCCCTGGGAAAGACTTGGTACCCATTTTACGGGAGGCTTTCTGGTTTATGATTCTCCTGGGTAATAGGGACAAAACTCAATAATGTTGTTCATTTTTGTGTCTAGATGCAGTTTTATTGAGTTTGTACCACATTACTTTAAAATAGTGAAGCGGAATAAATTTTATCACCTGCTAGATTCAGACATTCCTCCTGAATTTACTATCGAGATGGGGAGCAGATATCCAAGCAGTGCATTAATATGTGTTGTGAGTTCTGGCAAAAAATGTTATATCTTGTAAAATTAAATTGGCAGAGTTGCCCCTGTTCACACCTTGATGGTATACGGTCACTCTTAACCTCGGCACGGGATGGAGGCCACTTTGTTGCCAGTAAGCAATACTGGGTGGGCCCCAGACTTTCCATCCCGTTGCCTAGTAACTTTATACTATGTTATCCTGGCATCTATGTTATGTCTACCCCCTAAATATTATAGTTGGCTTAAAAATTATGAATTTTTTTTCCCGTTGGTGTTAAGAGTAACAATAAAAGAGAAAATGGGTACAAGAGATTGAGTAGTCCCTGTGCTTGTTCGCCATGCCGTGAAGATGGACGCAGAAGTGGAGGTGAAGCACCACGCATTCTTAATCTTGGCAGTTGATGCAAATGAGTGGTCAGCTTTATGGTGTGGCTGCTTTAGCTTTGGGGAAGTAGGCTCCAGCAGGACCCACGGAATGAGAATCTGAAGGTTGGCAGGCACCAGAGTTATTGTGGCCATGACAACAAAAGAGAAATTTGTGGTTGTGCTATGGACCAAATGTGCAGTATCAAGACCATAGCAAATCACTTTACTAAGTTATCCCATCCCATAAGTTGGATGTCATGAGAATGGTTAAGAGATGAGATATTATTCATTCATACATGGTGATCGATTTTGCATGCGTCTGTTCAGTGGCATACCGAGGAGCTGCCACCAGAACCCCTGACTAGGGGGCTACTGCCTCCCAGATCCCCATTCTCTCTGTCCTCTGTCCTCAACTGAATTTGTTGAACCCCCCCCACCAAACAAAGTTCCTGGGTATGCCACTGCATCTGTTAACTGTTGAGCATGAACTGTATCACATTACTTATGTATTAATACTCAGAATAACTGTGTTTCAAGAATGTTTCTGTATCGATAATTGTGATCTCTGCATTTTCGTGTCTAACATACTGTCTTATTTTGTACATAGGTTACAGGATGATACCTCAGCTGCACGATACATCAGTGAAATTGTTGTGAAACTGCAACCTGTGGACCTTGTTTTCTCCGCTTTGACACTTAGCAGTTTCGTCACAGTATTGTATCCAGTTCTAATGCTGTCGGAACACAAACAGATATACACACAAAAAACTACTGGCACCACGACCAACTGGACCATGCATATCAACAACAACACTTTGCCACTTCTCTATCTCGACACATGCAATATTAGAATCATTCTGCCTGCCTCAGAACTGACTGCAGTTGAAGACTTGCACGATGTTTGTCTGTTGCAGGTAGAGGCTGTATCTCTTACACCACAGGTGAGTTTTCTTCTGAGAAGTTAGCCCAAACTGTCACATGTAATTACTGAGAACTGTAGGCTTTGAGGCAAGGGGTAGGTTTTGCAATGAGAAGGGTGAACAAAACTTTAGTTGGAAAATCTGAAAAGAGCGAACCACTTCTAAGAGTTTGGCATAGATGGAAGGATAAGATTAAAATGGAGGGAGGAGACAACTTAGGAGACTAATCATAAATGATATTAAAATTGTTATTAAAGATGTAGGGTGTGTGGAATTGCAGCCATCTATCCATTTTTTTAGGCAGACAATCCATTGGGACGTACTGTGGTGCGTTCTGATATCTATCGCTTAGCTGAGCAGGCTCGCATGCTGTGTGTTCCTGGCTCAGATGTGGAGGATCGACAGTATCAGCTGGATATCAAGGGTTTCACAGTGAACACTGGAACTTGGCATGAACTTGACTGCTGTCTGAGGTACAGCCTCATTTCTTGTATTCATATTTTGTGTTACATGTATTTATACCAATTAGTTTGTCCAAGTAATATGTAACATTTTGAGCTGTCCTTCTGAAAGTCCTGGAAGCCTGATGCTCATTATTCAAGCAGGAAGAGTGGTTTCAGTGTATTTTCTGAATCCATATTGTAAAACATAGGAATTGGTAGGTTATATTTTGTGATGAACATAGGTCACTACGTATGTATTTGGCAAGAGTGTAAATTTTTATGGTAAACTGCTCTGTTTTGTAGCGTTTTGTAATTTTTAGATAATTCATGAGCACTATTCATCATGCTTGAACCTGTTGCCCATGGACTTAGTATTTCCATTTCTTGCTGTTATTTGCAGCTTGACAAATTCCCAGTCTACTAGTCTTCGTACCATGAGTGAGAACCCAGCTGTAGAGTGGAATAACCTGGCATCTGTAAAAGAAAGCTTCACACCACTCGTGTCTCTCATACCTGTAATTGCACAATTAAATTTATGTGTAGTGGCAGCACCAGCCATTGTGTGTCGTGGAGACATCCTTGTCTGTGGACATTCGCTAGAGGTCAATGCAGTTACTGATATAGAGGTACGATGTGCAAATGTCTCAGTGAACTGTTCTTGAGATGTTTTATGTTCAGACCTCAGATTTTGCTTCAGATACACAAAGTATTTCCATTTCATAGGTAACAGGGTCTCTCCCTGCTCCTGTGGACTACACTCACACTCACATTCACATAAACGTTTGTATAAACCAGTTCTGTTAATGTAGGATAGTTAATATAACACACAAAAGTGATGTCTCTGGTTATAAATTTTACATCAGTTGTGAAAATGAGTTGTGAAAGCTTGCAGCTTGTAATCTTATGTTTGAATTTTCACCGCTTTTAAACATCGTTTATTGTCCTCTTTACCTTAGCAGTTAACATTTAAATGATTTTTAATGGGCTTGTATTGACTTGCTGCATTGTTATGAATTGTCAGGTATTGATCAACACTGGACAACTCCGGCTAGCCTCGGCTCTGTTACAAGAGATTCTTCTCCTGCTGAAACCATTTCTTGTTGACTTACCAAACAAAAAACACTCTCCTGGCATACAGCCTACATCATTAATGAAAACCGTTTCAGAGGATACACTTGAGATGGACATTGCAGGCACAACCTACAGTCGGTTTGTATTGTCATACTATCTGCTGCCCACAGCTAGTTATATCTTTAAATGTAGCATTTGATATGATATATACCTTTTTATTGTGTGTTGTGAGTAAGTGGCAAATGGTGATATTTGCAAATTCTCTTTTGACATTGGTGTAGTTAAATAACATATTTTAGATTGTATTATACGCCACTCTAGGGTGGAGGCCATGGCTAGGAAATTCATCAAAGAGCCATAGTAAGATGATGAAGCAAAAGAGGAAGAAGGTGGTTCTGCATATCATTTCAATATGTAACCTCTAAACTACATTTAATGTCTCATCAGTAATGAATTTTTATCCATATCGGAATGTGTTTTAACTTAAGGTCATCATCAGAAGGTGCAGTTTAACAACATGAAACATATGAGGGCCATACCGTACATCATGAGCAAATTAATTTCGTAATCAAGTAAAGGTATGAATAGGAAAGCACCACGTGTAAGTGAAATCTGTTCACTCTTTGCACTTTTAGAAAATCTCCATTCAAACCAATGCAGTTTTGCCATAATTCTGTAAGTTTGAATATCTGCTTGTAGTAGAAATCTGTTCCAACATTTCATAAATGACAACATATAGCCTGCTGGTTGTATAGTGTGTCAGCAGTTCATAAATGACAGTGGATGGCTTGCTTGGTTACATAGTGCTGGCCTCATATCTGATCCTTTATGACCATCAACAGATTGTAGTCAGATGGGGGCTAGGTCTACAGAGTAGGGTGAAAGGGGGACAAGTCCTCTGCCATTCCCCTGAATCCTGTCCATGCACAGGTGAGCACTGTGGGGCTGTGCATTATTGTATTGCTGGATGATCTTTTTCGTCCTTGATGTTTATCACACAGTTCATGACAAAGATTCAGGAGTGTCTGATGGTAACGAGGAGCATTGATGGTCTTCTATTCTGGCAAAACTCAACTTATATGCATCGTTTGTCACCCCAAAAGACAGTTCCCATCGCCTCACAGGATACGGGCTTATTTTTCAGCATTTTTCCTTGGGCAGTGTTATGTGATGCCATTCCATCCTGTCATTTTGTTTCCAGATCAGTGTGATTGACATCACCTGTTGTTACCATTCATGATGCTTTGAAGAAATTCGTTGCGTACCAGTGCAAAATTGTGAGGACACATTTTATTCACTGAAGTTTGTGCTATTCCTGTAGCAAGCAAGGAAGCCAGTGGGTACAAACTTTTCACCATCTCCTGGACCACTCATTGCCCTGTTCAAATCTCAGCTGCCATTTCCACGATTCTTGCGTCACTTTCTGTGTTCATATCTTTAAAATGCCTAACCCATCATTTTGACACTGCTAACACCAATGCAGGCATCTCTGTATGCATGTTGAAGTTGTGAACAAATAATTATGTGAAGATTTCCGCCTCCACAAGAAATGTTATTACTGCATGTTGCCAAACGATATGTCCTCGCCAGCCGTATTCTTGCACTGAGATGTAATCATGTGATGGGGGCAAGTGATGTGATTTTTACTCTTGTGCGAGACGTCACACAGAAGTAGTCATATATTGGGCATTGTAATATTACCTGGTATTTGTAATTCCACAATATCCGTGAATTTCAGTACAAGCTTCATGCATAATCATATTACATTTTGTAAATATGTAATTTATGTCATATTGGTTATATGTTTTTAAAAACATTACTACATTAAAATGAGCTTAATAATAACAGTGTCATCATACTTGTTTCTGTATGACAACCAGTGATCGAATGTCTGCAGTTATATTCTATAGCAGTTGTTAAATTATTATTGTGGATCACAGTTAATTTTCTTTTAATTGTAAGTATTTATTTGAATACTGCAACTCTTTACTTTCCACATTTTAGTGTCTCAGAAGTTCATAAATTAAATATATTTTATTTTATTGGGGTCAGGTTTGTGGATAGTGGAGTAGATTGTGCAGATGCTTCAAGTGCTAGTGTGGTAGGCAGAGAAGCAAGGTTTGCAGCAAAAGAAAGCAGTTGTTCTAAAAAGACCAGAAATGAGGCAGAGTTTAATGTGTCACATCCCTCTACACATCACAGACAGAGGTCATCTGAGAGTCCTGCCACAGTGAGTATAATGGCCTTGTGCAATGTGGTGATGAGAGTGGAAGGTTAAGGTATGGCACATAAGGAACTTATAAAGTTCACTTTTTGCTATTGATAAAAATTTTAAGATTCAAGTCTTCTGGTGTGCTGTGCTTTGCCATTGGATAAATGGTTCCCAACATTTTGAAAGATGATCGTGCCATCATCTTCAGGAGCAAGCAGTCCAAGAAGATCCCAGAAGACTTGAATAACTGTAACACCACTGTGAGAACCTCAAATCTCAAACAATAAGTTCACTGTGCTAAATGTTAGAGTTTTTAATAGTATAGCAATCTGATACATCTTCCTCTTTGTGAATAAAATTACTTTCACAAAATTTAAGAATCGTGTAAAAAGGGCGAAACATAAGATTTTCAAATTCATTTTTGTTGCCTTTATAAGAGAGTGACCGCCTGTGTGGTCTAGTGGTCAGAGTTTCTGGCTACAGATACAGAGGTCCCGGGTTCGATCCCCGGCGCTACCAGATTTTCTGAGTAGTAGTGGGTCTGGAACGGGGTCCACTCAG
>Ga0123357_10003728_pt1 | contig 17600 bp, 13 predicted proteins | sample TergutEmb28metaG_FD_89873 | JGI IMG/M metagenome (GOLD analysis project Ga0123357, IMG submission 89873) | Embiratermes neotenicus P4 segment gut microbial communities from Petit-Saut dam, French Guiana - Emb289 P4 | ecosystem: Host-associated > Arthropoda: Insects > Digestive system > Gut ... | reverse complement strand
TTTTTCACATTCAACACCAAGTGAGCTTTAATTCTGAAATAGTTTCACATTTGAGTGCTCAATAACCAGACACAAAAGATTTACTTGTGTGCACAGAGATATAACCCAAGATGTTTCCTTTTGCTTTAGTCACACAGAGTGGTAGCCACAGAAATGAAGTTAAGTTTCATGACCAGACTGTGGGTTATATCAGGTGGGTTGCATTTCCTGTCAAGAACAATAGATACTTCTCTTCTCTGATCATGACTAAGTCTCAGGTACCACTTAACATCCTGTTGCATGGGTATGGGGATTTTTTTGCTTTGGGATAAATTGGCCAGTGACCCCCATCAAATGTCAGTGTTCAGAATAAGTGGAGCTAGACAGTAGTCCTGTATATGTTCTTATGGTGTGGATAGGGACTACTTGGCTTTCATTTTTTTCTCCCAGTCACAGTAGTTAATGAGCTTTCTTCCAGTTTAAGACATTACCTCTTTTTCTTTCATATTTCAGAGATTTTTATGTGAAGAATAGTAATTTTCAGGTGACATTTGGATAAAGTGAAAATATTTGGCATTATTTTCTGGGCAGCTGTGCCATGTTTCTGGAGCCTTGTATTTATAATATTGTGATGTTAGAAGTTCCAGTGTGAAATCAGCTGTTGTACTTGATGCCTTCTGTTTTGCAAATAATCGTCGACTGACAGATTTATCTTCTATTTAAAATTTTACTGCAGAACATCGATGCAATGAAAACTGAAAATGATGTTGATGTTCAGAATGAAGGAGATCCCATTGCAATGAGCACTGTTGAGGTTTACATACCGTCAGTGAAGGTTGAATCAGAGGTGAGCTTTGTGTTTAGATGATTTGTTATGGTGGTTGTTCATATGTGTGTGTGTGTGTGTGTGTGTTTGTATGTGTGTGTATTATTCCTGTGGTGTATTATATGACAGTTTCTGTTCAGAAGAATATTGTTTTGTGGAACTGATGCATTGTAACCTACCAGAAATTCACAGATACTTTAAAAGAGTGTAATGTCTCCCATTCCATTCATTCCATTGGTGTGTGCAGAATGCAACGATTCCTTGCCATTCTCTGGAGCTTCTTCCGTTCCTGTCTGTTATGTACTTTTTCCTGCCACCCTTCTCTACCAACTATTCTTCCATCCTCTCTTGCCACATCTTGCCATCTATTTCTTGGTCCACCTCTCAGTCTTGTTGTTCCCAAATTTTGGGAATTCTATTTTCTTCCATTCTCTGTACATGCCCCAACCAACGTAATCTATTTGACCCTATTGTCTTTATTATAGTAGGTTTTTTAACACTTGCATAAATTTCTTTATTGGTTAACATCCTCCAGTTTTCTTTTTCATTGTCATATACTGGGCCTAAAATTCTTCTATACACGTTCCTTTCAAAAGCGTTCAGTTGCTTTCTATCTCTCTTTGTTAGTGTCCAAGTTTCTGATGCATATGTTAACGTTTTGTCTATTATTGTGTTCTTTAGATAATTCCTCCCAGCTTCATAATATAAATCATGGGCACAGCATTGTCTCTGAAATCTTGTACCTGTCTACAATTTGTCACACACCAAAAGACCTTTTGACAGTCACAGCCATGAGAACTTTAATTCCAAATTAGTGGCTTATTTGAAGTGCGTCAGTGATTGAATATGTGCAGAGTTTGATGTCATGAATGTGATAGTGGTTCATGCGTTAATATCCTCACCTTTTTTTACCAGGCTACATGAGCAGCTTCATCACTTTGGGTAAATATCTGAAATATTGCTTCATTGGCTTCAGAGCTCGTGCTTGAATGCCAAACGTTTATAAGCCATCTGCACTGGCAGTGCAGGACAGTCTGTGGTGGTATTCATGTGGAAATTTTTTTGCTGAAAGCAAAATTCTTGGATGGTGGTTTACAGAATACTTTCTTTATGTTTTAAATAATGCTTTTTGCTTTGGGAAATTTTCCTCCTGGTTTGCTTTGGTGTACTTGTGAGTTCATGTGCCAAGTAAGTCACATGTATTAACCTTTAAACGACTGGATTAATATTTAAATTTTAGCACGTGGTTTATGAGAAGCTTTCATTACAGGTGCCCCAGTAATATGAACAGGGAAACCACGCAACTGTCTGTGGAAACTCCTTTGTGTGTGTCCCAGAACGGGTGTTTGGCTGGTGGAAGGAGGAATATAAGATGTGGGAATTTCTATTTGTACAGACTGGAAAAAGAAGGGGTATTTTGTGTGTGGTCAGTGTTGAGAGATTGAAATGTGTGAATTATAAACAGAATGCAGGAAGGTTGACTGGATAAAATTGGACAGGTGGCTAAATTAATGCAGGTTTGCCATTTATACATTAACAAGAGTTTATTGATTTTGTGAAAACATGGCCAACTGCTGCAGGTAGGCACCTAACAGTAGTGCCATCTTTACTAGTTTAACTTTATCGTATCTAAATTTTATACATTGTAATGCATATTAATTGAAGACTAAGACTGATGTAACAGTAGAAGGACCAATCAGTGGTTACTGTGAGAGGAAATAATTGCTGTTTATTGTGTGAGTCATACAGAACACACACACACTGTGTGAGTGAAATGCAGATTCATATTGCTAAAACTTGGTGGTATGTATTGTTACTATTATACCGTAAAGTGTTAAGAGTAGTCCTAAATACCATTCTGTCTCCTGAATGAGTGGCAAAGTTTTGCATGAAAATGTTAATGGAACATGTCTAAATCTTCTGTAATATTATTCCCTCTGTGTTTATGAAAGTGGTGTTGTAGGAGACAATAAATGGGGAGTGTCTGGGAATGGTGAGCATTTGTTTGGAAGTTTCATACATTTGGTTCTTCTGTTAAATGTGGTTAGAGTAGGGTTGATATTAATGTAATGAATTCATTGAAAAACAGAGTTCCTGTAACGTAACAATTGTGCTGTTATGTGCCTACCTTAAACAGAAGCTTTCAACTGTCTGTTGGATGATCCTAATATTTTTCTCGTTTTTCTTTTTATCAGAGTTCTTTGAATGAACATCAGTTAATACAGGGTGATGACTGTCTTTTTTCCTGTCTTCTGTGCCAAACTACACTGAAGACTCATCAGTGCCTACACAGTGGAGAGCAAACATATATCTGTGATGTGCCTAATGAATCCTTCAGTACTCAGAATACTCGGGCAGTACATGAAGGCGCACAAACTGGGGAACATTTGTGTTCCTGTGATGTATGTCATAAATTGTCCATAACTCAGACTCATCTGAATAAACATGAGCACCTACAGGGCAGAGAGCATCCGTATTCCTGTGACATGTGTAATAAGTCATTCAGTAGCCAGAGTCATTTGAAAGTACATCAGCGCACACATAATGGGGAGCGTCCATATCCCTGTGATGTGTGTAGTAAGTCATTCAGTCGACAAAGTATTTTGAAGGTACATAAACGAATACATAGTGGAGAGCGTCCATATCCCTGTGATGTGTGTAATAAGTCGTTCATTAATAAGACTGGTCTGAAGATACATCAACGTGTGCATAGTGGAGAGCAGCCATATTCATGCATTGTGTGTAATAAGTCATTCAGTAGCCAAAGTTATTGGAAGGTACATCAACGCACACATAGTGGAGAACGTCCATACCGCTGTGGCGTATGTAGTAAGTCATTCAGTCGCCAGAGTATTTTGAAGGTACATCAACATATGCACAGTGGGGAACGTCCATATCACTGTGATGAGTGTAAGAAGTCATTCAATGATAAGACTGCTTTGAGGATACATGAACGCATACATAGTGGGGAACGTCCATATCCCTGCGAGGAGTGTGATAAGTCATTCATTAGCCAGAGTCGTTGGAAGGTACATCAGCGTATACATAGCGGTGAACGCCCATATTACTGTGATACGTGCAATAAGTCATTCAATATGAAGTCCATTTTGAAGAAACATCTGCAGAGACATAGTGAACGTTGATAGGTCAATCAGTAGCTTCATAAACCACAGTTGCCCAGTTTCTCTTTTGACTGTGGAGCCATCTGAAGGGCGCAGTTTAAACATGGCAACACACATGAGTTTCAGCCTTTGAAACTGCTCTGGCAACAATGTGGCACATTCCTTGAATTTTTCATTGTACAGGGACTTAATGTCACAGGGCTGTGCTACATTTTCAGACTAACGGAGAGCATTTCCAACAACAGTTGTAGACATTCTGTTAACATAATGGTGCAATAGCACTGCAGCGTGATAATTCTATAATAAATTAATTTTTAAAAACAGTGTTGCTTCTGTAATTTGATTTCCAAGTGGTTTCTGTTCTGACAGAACAAATCAGTTGTGACCAAATATTTGTTGGAACTTTCTGGCCTTCTTGTAGGGTTGGAACATGATTGTTATATTTGTCATGCATGATTACGCCTTGTCTTGTGTGGTAGGCTGACATTTTACCTTGAACCTTGCTTTGACACAAAACTAACATTTTTAAGCATGGACTCTAGGAAGAGCTCATGAATCTGCTTTTGCATTATGTAGACTTGTGATCCTACGAATCTTTTTTGACATTCTGTTTTAAGTATTGGACAAGTATGTTTATAATACAAGAATAAAATCAGTTGAACTCATAGCTAGCAAACTGCAATGGTTTGCAGTGCATGTGATTCAATTCTAGATTAATTGGTATCATTTTATTGTTAGCACCATTGATACGTTGAAGGGGGAAAAAACGCAGTGCCATGCAGTTGTGTTTGTTACACCTTGCAAATGGACCAAGGTAAGTGGTCAGATCCATGTCCTGGTCATCATATTCGTGGAGGCAAGGTGCCTGGTACCCACTGGATATCCTAAATTCCTAAATTTTCTAACAAAATCTTCATGTTGTAGTTAGGGAATTTATCAAATACCTGCCCTGGTTCATGATTGAAGCTGCTGTTTTTTCATCTCTTCTGCTTGCAGTTGTTGCTTGTGCATTCACACTAGTGGTATCACACCACAAGGCATCGTAGTGGTATGTATGACATCACCAACGGATTTACTGCCTTAGCTCCTGATGCTATTTCCTTGTGTACAAAAAAGTATATCCAAGTGGGTGACACTCGTCGCCTTTATCATGAAAGAAACGTATCCCCTGTCTCATATGACCTCTACTCCCATCAAACCTAACCTGTACTTTGCTAATCGGGTAGCTATGGTCTTAAGTGACCCAGACATATGGAGACTCCTAATATTTTATGTTCTAAAAACATTTCCAGTTCTTTTGCTTAGTCATGCCAAATAATCCCCCTGATTGTTTGACAAGCTGAATTTTGATAGGAATGTGTAGCCCATCACCTAATGTATGATTCAGAGAATCACCCCTTTGTCGGCTGTCCATGTCTGCTCACACAGTAGTCGCAGCTACCGTCCATAGCTGGAGGCCGTCTCTTCTTTCTACAGCCTGTGGACATACCATACTGTGGTGATAGGGAGTAAATTAACGTGGCTGTAAGTGATGCAAGTTTAAATAACCCTGGTTTGACAGATCTTTGACCACATTTCGTTTTGCATGTTAAGGCTAATACATTCTCACCATATTTTCCTCTGATTTATGAACCAAAGTAGACAGTGTACATATAGCGCAACATTGAGGCACGTTTGTGTAACCATTGTTGCAGTTGAAAAGCAATAAGTATTACATATTCTGAGTGTGTGTATGTAGTCTTAGAATGCAATGCGCATTCGCCATATTGTCATCTGTGTCTGGTTCTACAATATTTTTCCACATCTCATAAATGGTACGATTTTCGAAAAAGTTAACGTACATAATGTGTTTCCTCTACAAATTTTGTCTGAAATATTTCTCATTCGAAGAAGAATTGAGAGAAATATCAAAACTGTATATTAATCTTCATATAAAGTACCCGTTATTGTCACGTTTTGATGAAACTTGGGATTTTCTCGACAGATTTTCGCAAAATACGCAAATATCGAATTTCTCGAAAATCCTTCCCTTGGGAGACGAGTTATTGCATTCGGACAGACACGATGAAGCTGATAGTCGCTTTTCGCAATTTTGCGAACGCGCTTAATTACCGACTTTAATTAAACGTGGCATGAAATCGACGTCAGTGAGCGCCACGTAGATTGCCATATTTATACAGTTCATATCTCTTAAAGTATTTGGCGCCTGATCTGCCTGTGGAAGATACGCAGTTCGTGTTTCGGTTGGGGTCGGATATACTTAATTTACTGGGATTGTTCACAGGCGAAGTTGAAGAGAATGCTACAGTCGCTCGATGTCTTCGTGTTCTTCACTCTCAGTCACGTTATTAGACCCTATGTAAACCCGACAGTCGATATAGCGTCGAAAAGTGATCTACTAACAAAGAACGTGGCTAGTCAGTTTGTCAGCGGGAGGCTGTAAGCCTTACGGGAGTGTTAATTTGTTCGAATTTAGATACATTTTTAACCAGTGACAAGCTGTTGTGAAATGGGCAATGTCTGATGATTTTCTTTGCCTTTCTACGTTTTCTTATAGTGATTTTTTACAAGCTGTGTTTTGGAATTATGTGTGCAAGTACGAAAGTTGGTAGACAATGGAGAACATGCAGTGAAATTTTGTTAATTGTAGATTTTGTGGTTACTAAGGAAGATAGGTTTGACGACATCCCTTAAATTAAGAAACTCCTATTAATTTCTTTAATGGAATCCATCCCGCTGTGCTGTGACATATTAATATTGGATTAGTATTGGCATATATGTCACCTTCGGACACAACAAACTTTTAATAATATCATTCATAAATGCTACATGTTGCGGTCCTTATGGACCATCGTCGGGCATTAAAATACACGATTTAAAACAATAACTATGCACGTATTTTAATGCTTGGTGATGGTCCTTAAGGACCGAAACGTGTAGCATTTTTTGATGATTTTATTGGGAGTTAGTTGTCCTGGACGGTAAATTATACTCCAATATTAACCTGTTATTTAGAGTGATAATCGGGTACTTGTCAATATTATTCTTATTTTTGTCCCAACAGTTTACACTGAATTTTTCAGCGTAGTCGGCCCTGTCTTACACAGAAGATCTGTCGGAGATTTACAGCATCCTGATTGGCGGATACCACACTTGTTGCGCACACAACCTCCTTTACCTCATTCCCGCGGCGGATCGTTGCAGTTGTCCTCGCGTCTTTAGTCGTGTGGTGCGGTCGGTCTTCGGCTCGTGAATGATTTCTACTGCGCATCTACAGTTAGTCTATTAGAATTACCAGATATTGGAATTAGCGGTGTTACAGACTTCGGGAAATTTGCCTCTTGACTGTTGTAACATTTGCTGTGCTGCGAATCTGTTGCGGACTTTTACCGGAAATTTAAACGATTATATACACAAGAAAAGTGCCCTGTGCGGCAATGAAGATTCGAATTACGCTGTGCAAGTGCTGTTTAAGCTGAGATAATCACCGTGTGGTGTGTGTGTGTGTGTGTGTGTGAGGTATCACTCGCAGACGTTACGTAGTAGGCTAGTGGCACTTCTTAGATATATTCTGATATGGCTGTAGGAGATTGCTTGAGCAGCTCAATAAATATGGACTGTTGAGGGAAGGTCGAGTGCCATGGAAATACTCAGATGGTTAGTTATTTGAAACACGAACTCTTTGCTGATGATCATTGCCTGGCTAAAACATTAGTACTATAAAGAAAATACAGAAGCTTTATTAGTCGCTAGTAAGGAGACTGGATTAGAAGTCAGAGCTAGGTAATGACGTACGTGTTCATAGTTCATATTTCATCAACAAAATTTAGTGCAAAATCACGACATGGAAAGAGATTATAAGTCCGTTGAAAATGTGACAAAGTTCAAGCATTTGGGAACGACGCTAACAATTGAAAATTGCGTGCTCGAGGGAATTTAAATTCGTAGAGTGCTTGCTGCCGCGTGTTTCAGTGTCTGTTGTCTTCCATTTTCCTACGTTAACCTTAAAGATTAAAATATACGGATCTATAATATTGCGTGTTACGTGATGTGGGTGTGAAACTTGGGTGTCATGCTGAGGGAATAACATGGGCTGATGTTTTTCGAGAACAGGGTGCTGAGAAAGATATTTGAGCCCACAGATAGACAATAACAGAAGATTTGACAGAATTTCTGAAAGAGGAGCTTTATTTTGTATTGCTCGCCAGATATTAGGGAGATTATGGAGCATAGGTAAGACGGGAATGCGTGAATAGAATATTGATGAGAAAGCCCAATGCGCAACACCGCTTGGGAGACCTAGTCGTATATGTATGAGGGTATGAATTGAAATGTAAAGAAACAGGATGAGAAGGCATGCTCTCGATTGATCTGGCTCAGGATGGGAACAAATGGCGGGCTGTTATGAACACGGATATGAAGCTTCGGGTTCCGTAACGTGTGGGGAATTTCTTGACTAGCTGAGGACGGGTTAGCTTCTCAAGAAATCTGCTACATTTGAGTTCGTTTGTTAGTTTGAAGCACAAAATTAATATTAATCGTATATAAAAAGATATTTTTACCCTACAGAAAAATTACTGCCACTTCTTCACGCACACAAAAAAAAAACGCGTTAAATAATTTTTACAGAAATTATCTGTGTGTTTGTGGGAATCCTTGGTAATTTATGAAAGATATTGACAGATTTATGTTTATTGGACCGTGCATCATTGTGATAGTTGAAAAATAAAAGACAAACTTGATGTCACTTGCTATTTTATTTCACTGCTTATTTGCTCAACATGTTTCGGACATTAATATATCCATCATCAGGAGCTTGCGACTATTTTGTTGAATTACCACATTGGTCGTATTATTCTTGGTTCGATTTGTGTTGGAGTTTCGGTGTGGTTGGGTTGGAGTGGTATCCGTGTTGCAGGCTGAAGCAGTGCTTCTGAGATTTAGAGGACTTTTTTTTAATTTCTAGAAGTAACACTTGCAGCAACTTTTTCTTAACACGTCATAGAGGTAAAGGTAAAGCTCACCCTAGAACACGCCGTGAAAGTCCAGAGGGGGAATGTACGTATAACTCTACCCTTTCTTTAACCTCGGCGCTAGTTGGAGGTGGGCGGTCAACGCCACGCCCCGACCGTCTTACCGCCGGAAAAGCGAGAGCGTACCCATTATGTAAGAGGCAGGGTGGGCCCCGGGACCGGTCTGGACTGATACGGAAAGCCTCGCCTCTAGAAATTTCCGTTTCTCTCGTAGGTATTATATCCGCAGTTCTCATTGTCCGCATGTTGCTACGGTTCACATCAAAATAATCAGTATAAACATTCTGAGATATTATTTTCATCCCTTTCCATGTCGGGGACCGCGGTAGCACAGTGGTTAAGGTGCTGTGCTACGAATCGGAAGGTCGCTGGTTCGATCCCAGATGGTGTCAGTGGATTTTTCCTTGACATAAAATCCTTCCAACCGCACTATAGCCCTGGGCTCAGCCTCTAAGAGAAATGAGTACCACAGTATTTCCTGGAGGTAAAGGCGGCCGGTGTGTAAGGTTGACAACCTACCACCATCCTGTGCCGTTTTCACAAAATCTGTGAACCTTAATTTCTTGGAACCCTGTGGGCCACTCCAGGCCTGTAATGGGACTACTTTACCTTTACCTTTACCTTTACCTTTACCTTTACCTCTCCATGTCGAATATCCCATGCCTATACAATCATCTTCATCAGACTGAAAATGTTTCACGCCTTAGACATGTATTGCCATTCTATGTAGAATATCAGAATTACACGAAATGTCGTTCTTTCCCTTGCCAGTTTCACAATGTACGAATAGTTTTGTGGATAAAACTGTAAATAATGACTTACATTTATATTAAAAGTTTAAAATAAACCAGTGTTAGTTAATTAAACAGGACAGACAATGCGCTATAAGTGTAACATTGAAGCAAGTTTCCGTAACAATTTTTGCTTTGGATAATCAATAAATATTATTCTCCGTGTGTGCCCGTAGCCTTGAGGATAATATTTATTGATTTTCCAAAGCAAAAATTGTTACGGGAACTTGCCTCAACGTTACATTTATAGCGCATTGTCTCTCAATGTGTGCCCTTAGCCTAGCATATGGGGGAGGGGAGGGGTGTGCACAGGGTTCTAGTGGGGAAACCTGAAAGAAAGAGACCACTGGGGAGACCCAGACATAGATGGGAGGATAATATTAAGATGGATCTTAGGGAAGTGGGAGGGGGTACAGACTGGATGGAGTTGGCTCAGGATAGGGACAGATGGAAGGCACTTGTGAATACGGTGATGAACCTTCGGGTTCCATAAAGTGCGGGGAATTTTTTGACTAGCTGCAGAACCAATTAGCTTCTCAAGAAGGACTCTGCTCAATAGAGTAAGTAAATAAGTGTGCCCGTAGCCTTAGGTATCCAGCATCCAAAGTTCATGTGCCGTATTATATTGCCCTCTGTGGCCTGTCTGGCTCTTCTATATTTTACCACATTGTCATAAACGGTAAGATTTTCAGGGGAAAAGTTACTAATATAAAACATGTTTTGAGTTTCTCCATAAATTTTGCCTGAAACATTTCTCATTCTGAGAAGAATTCAGCGAGATCTTAAATGTCTGTAGGGATTCATGTAAATTACTCTTTGTCCTCAAAGCAATTAAACTTAAATTTTCTTGACGGATTTTTGATAAAACCTCAAATACCAAATTTCATAAAAATCCGTCCAATGGGACCCGAGTTTTTACATGTGGACGGACGGACGGAGCTTATATTTGCACTTCGCAATTCTGTGAGCACGCCTATAAAAGTCGGAAAGTGGGTTCTTCGCTCTTCCGAGTTGCTATGCACGTCGGTAGTTGTTTACCGACGTTTCGGGATAATCTAATGGTGCCATCTTCACTGCTCGACCCCTTAAGATGAGACCGATAGGCTGTTCCGACATGTCGGTAAACAAACACACATGCTGCGTAACAACCCAGAAGAGCGAAAACATCCCCACCGCGGCAGAAGCCTGAAATCTCGCTAAGCCGAAAAATGTTTTAATGGCACAAACAGCAGCGCACATTCGATCGGTTAGTGCATCTGATTTTGATGCTGCCAGAAACAGCGTAAAACACTGATAAATGCCAATACTTGACGTGTGTTTTCCACTTTGTTTACAATACGGCTGCCATCAGCCTACCAGTACTTAACAAGAATGTGTTAATCTCCTCTCATAGTTAACAAGCATTAAATGTACAAGCAAACGAACACTGTTAACTAACGTCAAAGAGCGGAATCCTTGTGGAGAAGTTAATAGTTTCTCAGCTAGTCAATAAATTCTCCATGTTTTATGGAGCCCGGAAGTTCACTACCGCATGCACGAGAGCCTAACACGTGTCCCTGACCTGTGCAACATAAATCCAGCACACTCCCCATCCCATTTCTTGAAGAAACGTTTCAATATTATTTTCACCTCTGCACCCAGGTTTTTCAAATGGTCTATTTTTTTCGCAGGTTTCCCAAACAGACTCTGTATGCACCTCTTCTCATTCCCACACATTCAACATGCCGCGTACGTCTCTTTCCTCTGCATCTGGTCCCCCGAATAGTATTTGGTGAGTACAGATCATGAAGCTCCGCTTTATTTAGCCTTCTCCATTCCCCCGTTAACTCATACCTCTTGGGTGAAATACCTCCCTCGTCGTCCTATTAATTTGCACTATGAATTAATGCTTATTTGAAAAGGCGAAAATTGAAAACTGAACCAACAAAAAAAAAAACCCTATTAAATCTTGAAGCTTCAGTGTTCTTGCACACACACACACACACACACAAAATCAGAATCAGGTTCGGCATGAAAGTGCCTTGATGTGTCCCCACTTAACAATGCTTCACAAAGTGTAGCATAATACACGGACCCTCATATCTGCGCAAAATGAACGAAACCAAAGTTCCTGTTGTTTTTCGCGTTGGAGTCTGCGGGTTGATATTTGGACTGTTGTTCACCGAGGGGTTTGGAGAGTCTGAATAGCTCAGGCAACATAGTGACCGCACTACCGGCTGGTTGACCAAGGAATCTTTGGATTTCCCATAAGGACAAGGGGTGACAGCCACGAAATAACGCGAAAAAAAAAAAGTACATTCAATTTCATACTTAACATTGGTGTTTCTCGGGCCACTAGCTAATTAGCCTTACTTATTTTCATTCACTATTATTGTTATTGATTATTATTCATCATGTATGAGGTTTTCAATGTTTCTGGGAAAGCAGACGGATTTGTCATACACTGCGTCACGCCCAAATCGTTCTCCTCTGAAGCTCTGACTGGCCAAAATCCTTGACATATTTCTCGTTGTAACTGACATATTTTCTCCTGTCAATCACTTCACCACCCACTCGAACAAAAATTAGTCACATTGAAGATGGAGATAGCAAGTTTTTCCGAAACGCTGGTATGAAATTCACTATGATATAGGGAGTACAAACGCATAGTGCAATAATTTGAGTAACAATCGTGTTGAAAATTTGGAAACTTGTACTGGCCATTAATCCATGAAAGGATGAAAGATGTTGGGATGGGGGGTTAGAAACCAACACTGCGTTAAAATCAGATAAGAATAAAATTCCTGTATTTTCATCTGAGTAGATTTCACGCTCCGTCCTGGAACACTTTGCTTTGTACGATGCATGTATCAGAAATTGGAACTAACAGACCCGGGTTGCCGCTACGAGCAGAAAGGATTTATAGCACGGGGCAAATGGACTAGGCCGTTCTGAGAATTGGACGCTCGGCTGATCCAAGAGTGAGGGCCCAGAAGAGAGAAGAAAAAATGGTGGAACGTCATAGAAAGAGGAAGTGAGCTTAATGGAAGACTTCAGTCAGACTATGCTACAGCAAACTTGCGTTCAGACTATGACAACAAAAGTGAAGAGAGAGACGGACAACATAGCGGTATACATGACAGAGACCGCAGTGCTGAACATGTTGCCTACCGGAAGCAATGAAACAGAGGAGGCTTCCCTCTACGACAATCAGACGTCATTCAACGTCACCATTCCCTACTTAAATAGCTTCTACTTCTATAAGGTAAGTTACTTTTATGTCAATCGGTCAATCGATACGAATGTAAATCAATGTCGGTTAACATTCAAGCGATAGATCGTTTAAGCTGACAATCGATCAGTCGATTACAAAGAGCAGCACATAGGTGTCACTGCTTTCTGTGAAAAAAGGGACGGTCGCTCATCCATCTTGTGCTGTTTGACAGTTTGTTGTTTCAAGGCATATTAAAAGTCTGGGGTCCTCCCCCGTTTGTGAATTTTGTGGAACTATGGAATGCTTGCAAGAAGGTGACATAATATGAGTTCATAAGGCACTAAAATCTAAAAACTGCGTTATTTCATTAGAATAATCCTGTGGAATTTTGTAAACAGGTCTATATTTTCTTTGTTACATAACGTGTGAATGTTATATTGGCAATAATTGTTGTGTCTTTTATACGGCCCGTTAGGGTTGTGGGTGTGCTCAAGTGATTGTACCAACTTTGAAGCACTACGTGTAACTTTTGTGGTTTTGTTTTATTCTGTGTTAATAAAGGGTGCATATTAATGAATGTAATTTTTTGGATAGGAGAGTAAAGTTTGCCGAGATAATGGATAGCCGTGAAAGATAGCTTCATTGTACGCTTGGCTTTAAGTTACATCCGGGTGTGTACGGGGTTTCGATTTCATTTTGTTTGTTTGTGATTTATTTGATAATTAGTTCGGTTGCTCACAGTTTAGGATATCCGAACGGACGGTTTATTGAAGGCGATGAATTGAATACGATGCGGAAGGACGTGGGCGTCGCTTAATTTGAGGTGCTACATCGGCATGGAGGTACGCGATGGCGCAGTTGGTTGAGGCACTGCGCTACAAGCCGGAAGGTCGCGGTTTCGATTCCCGATGGTGTCTTTGGAATTTTACATTGACATCATACTTCCGACTGCACAGAAATATTTCCTACGTGGTTAAAGGCGGCCGATTGTCTGGGTTTCTGGGAGCCTCAATTTCATGGAACCCTCAGGGACTGTTTCTGCTTGTACAAGGATTCCTTTACAATTTATTATTGCACCGGAATTTACTGAAGGGACTGAAGAAAAGCGCTAAAAGTCTCACACATGCATAGACATTCGGTCATTAGCGTTTGGTTTCTTCAATTTGCATTTCTTGTCTTTCAGTTTCTCCGAATAACACTGAATTCTCAGGAGTGTATCTCAGGTCCTGTGTAGCTACTTCAGAACACAATACATAAATATATAATCTGAGGACCTGCCTAGGACTTCACGTAGTTTTAAATCGTCACAAAAATTCAAATTTTAGATTCTTATTCTGACACTTAAGGATATATATTCTGGTAGCTAATGCTTTTATATGGCCGATCTTATGTACAGCTAACTTTGCACTTGCTTTTGGGAAGCGTTCCTCACCTCCCAGATGATACACAATTAAGGCACTGTATACGGTACACTAAACACTAAAAATGAAATGCATAAAATGGCGAAAACATTAAATGTATTCCAGATCTACTGGTAAGTCACAAAATTCAAACAATCAACAGTTTGCCCGATTTTGCCCTGACTTGATTTTGTTAATTTCAAGTCTAGTGATGATTGTTACTGTAAAATAACAGTTCTTTCACTAATAATTTGTAAACTTTATCGTAAATATCAGGTATTCTCTAAATAAATGACTTGAAGTTGAATAAATTTAATTCTTGATATTTAAAGAAACAAACTGATGATTACTACATAATTAATAAATGCTTTATTATCTGTACGGCTTTTATGTCTTGTTGAACGTGCATCTTATTACATTCTTTGTAAATAACCAACTTGACGCATAATTCTTTTTCTTGTATTTGTTTATTCCGATTCTGTACATGTTTCGAGCAACCATATGCTCATCATCAGGAGAGTCAATTGTATCAATACGATCTCTGGTATGTCACTGTATATGCAGGTGACCGTGTGGTATGCAGGTTTACCTGCATACCACACGGTCACCTACATAGAATGACATATACCAGAGGTCGTATTGATGCAATTGAATCTCCTGATGATGAGCATATGGTTGCTCGAAACATGTACAGAATTGGAATAAACAAATTTGATGTTTGTGTGACTGTGCATCTCTGATACAATAGTATAAACAACCAACTAGATGCAATAATAACAATTTATTATTAATTTCTATCAGCTCAACATGTTTCGAGCGATAGTTTCGTCCATCCTCAGGAGCACTAGACTGTGTTTACAGCTTGTGGTATAATGCACCGAAGAAGTGGCCTGCAGGCCTGCAGGTTTACCTACACGGTCACCTACATACCGTGAAATATACTAGAGGTCGTATTGATACAATTGACTCTCCTGATGATGAGCACTTGGTTGCTCGAAACATGTACAGAATCGGAATAAACAAATACAAGAAAAAAAATTATGCGTCAAGTTGGTTATTTACAAAGATAAACTGTACGGTGTTTCATTGCTTTGTATATTTACATACTCTTTTTCGACCGCGTAAGCTACATTACAATGTAATGAAACAAACGGGAAATTCACAGCTATCTGTGAATCGAAACTTTTTTTTTTGTCGGATCCACCTTCGAAAGAAAATGTTTTGGTTGTTCTTCGTGTTTCTTTTGAGTTGAAGAATGCAAAAATAAAACTGGAAGTAATGGGCAAGGTAAGGAAATATCTTGAAAAAGTGAAAACGAATTTTTGTATGCAACCTGGATAAAATTTGAACTTCAAAGTGTTTTGCAGTTAGCATACAAGGAGGAAACTGTATTTTAGTTCCTACAGCTTTTCAATCTTTGCACCTCGGTGGGTCCAAACAAACTGCCACCGAGAAATCGATAGGGATTCGAAGGCGCTAAATCACGCCGACAAGAAAAAGTTTTGCGTCTGGAAGGGGTGAAATAGTCACAGGTGCACAACGCGAGCACGTGGCGAATGCTTACTATTTCAAAGACAACGAAAATATTTGGATCGGAACTTACGTACACAGGGTGACCGCTATAAAGTGTTCTTATGGGTGACTTTAACAAGAATATTCAAGATAAACCATATGCAATTTTTTTTACCTTCAATTTTAGCTCTAAGAACATTATTTTCTGCGATGCTTTACTGCGTACCCTGGAAGAAATTTCCCGACGTTTCGGAGAGCCTGCTCCCTCCATATTAACTTACAACAGTGGAAGCATGTAGCATGTTACCTCGAAACGTCGGTAATTTTTGTCAGACTGCATGTTGTCATATTGCAATGAAGGGCCATCTTCACATCTACCGTCGCGATAATCCGATATTCGGTGTGACTGTAGTCACCATTCTTTTTTTGTGTTTGCTCCTTAATGTAACGGATTGCTTCACGCAAGCAGTAAACGTTTGTTGTACATTGCTTATAAAGTAGGGCGTTATGTCACATGGATTATTTTGTTCTGAGGTCTGCCACCGTTTAGTGTTGTAGATTAATATCGACATTTCGGAGAATAAGGCTTCTTCCAACTTGAGAACTGAAGAAATTACATTCAAGATGGTGATGAAATGATTAGAATAATGTGCAGCTCCATTATTTAAGTTCATTGCAATAAATGTGGACAACCAGAGCCACCAGTGGGGGGACAGGGGCCCCGGCTAACAGGAACCCTGAAACGGGGAAGTTAATGAAACAGCATTCCACATCGCTTGATACCCTTTTGTGAAATTCAAAGGAATTTATAGTGGCTTGTCAATAACAGCGTTATTACAACTGACAATTGTAAAGCTTGTCAGTTGTAATAAGGCTGTATAAAAGTATTGACCGTCTCTGAGGATGGTTACGGACAGCAGCCAGAACATGTATTAGGGCGTTTGATGACGTACTTGTTTATATGTATGACCTGGACGGAATACGAACAACATTTAGTTTATCTTTACAGGTTTTTCTTTTACCGATAAACGATGATTGTTGTGGATAGCACTTTTTTTCTTACATTTTTCATTTTTATCCAGTATTATACAGGGTTACTCGAAATGATTGTCTGGGTTTTAACAACTTGTCATACACAATACACTTAAGATACGAACATATGTGTTTTTTATTTAATAGAACAACACTCCAAGTTTTTGTTACATACCTTACAGATGCTCTATATTGCACCGTTTGTGACTCTACAAACATCAACACGACAATCACCGTTGACATGCTACAAACAGTTTGGAACGAACTCGATTATCATATTGATGTTTGTAGAATCACAAAGGGTGCACATATAGAGCATCTGTAAGCTATGTAACAAACACTTTGAGTGTTGTTCTATTAAATAAAAAACACATGTACTCCTATCTCAAGTGTGTTGTATATGACAAGTTATTAAAACCCCGACAATCATTTCGATAACCCTGTATATTTTTTTAAGCTCGTGGTTCCGTGCATCGTAATTCATTGTGAATAAAAATCCAAAAAATGCAACAGTATGCAGATATTTATTCACTGAAAAACTACTCTACATGTTTCGGGTGTCACAGCACCCATCATCAGGAGTATAAAAAACTGTACCCGCAGCCTCCGGTACAGGTCATACTACTTGTACCGGAGGCTGCGGGTACAGTTTTTAATACTCCTGATGATGGGTGCTGTGACATCCGAAACATGTAGAGTAATTTTACAGTGA
>Ga0123357_10003727_pt1 | contig 17601 bp, 7 predicted proteins | sample TergutEmb28metaG_FD_89873 | JGI IMG/M metagenome (GOLD analysis project Ga0123357, IMG submission 89873) | Embiratermes neotenicus P4 segment gut microbial communities from Petit-Saut dam, French Guiana - Emb289 P4 | ecosystem: Host-associated > Arthropoda: Insects > Digestive system > Gut ... | reverse complement strand
GTTTTGTCAGTTACAACGGACACTACCCTACAACCCTAAGAAAACTTGAGATTTGAGGTTTTTCAGTTTCTCATAAAATGGTACTCACACCAACTATTTATCCAACAAGTTTAACTAAATAATGGCTCTCCAAACGTTGCAGTGCCGGTCCAGATATCTGTGAGGTCTGAGGCGTAGGTCTGAAGCTGCTCGACTGCTGGGATCGCGAGTTCGAATCCCGCGAAGGGCATGGATTTTCGTTTATGTGTCGTGTCGATAGCGACCTCTGGGACTAGCTGATCACTCGTGTAAAGCAGTCCTATCGGGCGTGTGTATGTGTGTGTGTGTGTGTGTGTGTTTGTTTGTGTTTGTGTATGTGTCTAATTGTGTGGGATGTAGAGAGAGTTGGGCTTTTGTGCCACAGCAGAAGAAACGTCGCTGTATGTTACGTCCTCGGGATATTTCGGGTTCAAATCTCGGCCTAGCAAGCAACTTCTGTAACTGAAGATTTTGTAATTTTCCTGAATTATTCCAGAAAAGTGTCTAAACTTAGGCCACGGTCGCTTTCTGTCACACCCTTTCCAATTTGACACGTACTTGTCACCCAATCTTAAGATGGTGTGTATTCTAAGGTTCTAACATTCTAACATTAACAAAATCAAATGTCCTTAAGGTAGAAGAAAATGGAGGGGTATGTGGCACGAATAAGAAAGAAGAAAGATTCGTACTAATTTTCGATAGCAAAGCATGGAGGGAAAAAAAACCCTTACGAAGATCCACGGATATCAAAGTAACTAAATCCATGGAGCAAATTTCTCCTTGAGAAGCTGCCGTTTCCTCAGTTATTCAAGAACCTAATCACATTTTGTGCAAGCAGAATGTCCATTGCCTTGTTCACAACAGCCAGATTAGTCCTTAGACTGAGCCAAATCAAATTCACACCTTCCCATCAATATTATACGCATATGATCAATTTTAATACTACCCTCCCATCTAAGACTAGATGTTCCGAGTGGTCTCTTTCCTTTACATTTCCCCACCAAAAATCTGTACTTGCCACTCCTCACATCCATACGTGCCATGTGACGAGCCCGCCTCATTATTCGTTGTTCACCGGAGTAATATCTGGTGAGGCGTACAAAACATGGAGCTGCTAATTGCACAGTTTTGCCCGGTTCCTTCTTACCTCGTCTCACTGAGGACCAAGTATTTTTCTCAAAATGAGGTTCCAGAACACAGTCAGCCTGCATAGACTGACGCATTGCTGGGAGAATAATATTAAAAAAATACCGCAGAAATTAGATTGGAGGGTGCCCATTGAATTCATGTGGTTGTAGATAAGAAAAAATGACGACCTCTTGTGAACACTGCAAGGTAGCTTTTGGTTTCATGTAATTCGGGGAAAATCTGATTATACGAGCTCTTACTGGCTTCTACGGAGAGATTCCCTTCCTTTTATTTAGTTACCTATGTATAAACAGAGGATCATAAAAACAAACAATCAATCGACAAACTTGAACACATTTTTCTTTCTGGTTGCTTTAGGTAAGTAAGAATCTAACGATACTGATTCCACGAAGAATCACCCTAAAGAAGTTCTGTAAATTTTGAAGTCTCGTAAATTATACAGTTCTTAAAACATGCCGTGATAAAATAATCAACATAATTATTTCGTATTCAGCCAAGGCCGGTTTTGGAGTGGTAAAAGAGGGCTGTACTGTACGACATGCCTACCACATGGAGCGGTACAATAGGGCTGTACTGTACGACATGCCTACCACATGGAGTGGTACAATAGGGCTGTACTCTGCGACATGCCTACCACATGGATTCAAATTAAGAAAACAGTCAAAGGCAACTTAATTTAGTGGCAAAACGAATATCCTTAGCTTCTCCAACAAAGCCACTTTTTTCGACACTTACCAGACTATCATCAGGTTATTTGTACCAAAATGTAGAAAGATATTTTTATCGAATTATGATAAAATTATTATATTTTCCTAACGTGACACCACGTACCGTACTGTACCGTAGAATGTTTGTAGAGTAGCACGTAAAATTGTAAGAATTATCATAAAAATTATCTTTCTTTATTTTTAGGCTAAAACATTAAAGTGACACAAAATGTCGAAACACGTACTTTTGCTGGAAATCAAGAAAATTTATTAAAAAAATAACGTTTCATTGGATGGCTGCTTTCGTCTGAAATAATGTACGGTTTGTACAATGGGATGTCCCGTATAAAATACCTATATAGAATGGTATTAATTTCAGAGGACATTTTTAATTAAAATCATTCTTGTTTAATTACAGTGCAGTGCATAGGCTTCATGTTGTAAAAATCACCTTCTTTATTGCAGATTCCTTCTGCTGAACTACCGCCCCAACTCAAGATGAAAACTGAAACCGTGATTCTCTTGATTTGCTTTGGTAAGTAGATCTACTTTAATGCAGAAAAGTTACACATTGCACAGTTGATTCACTAAATGATAATCTTTAAAGTTCCTTGAATAATTTTTATGGTAATTATATCCATTTCTGGCTTTACAATCCAAAGACGCAGCACCGCTGATATGAGGGCTTGCCCGGCCCAATTCTTTCCATCACGACACTCTTCTATGCCACAGCAAACCTTAGTGCTAGTAAGTAGCCACTTCACTCGCGAATCTGTCTCGGTGTTTATAAGAAGGTGGCATATGGGCAATAAACTATCCTGACTACGCGGGTGGGCTAGCTCGCGGTGTCCACCATATTACTATTCCACGTGGCCACTTTTAAAAGTGGTTCCTAGCAAAATTCTGTATGCATCTCTTATATTCTTCTTATCCGATCTACAACCCAGCCCTCGGCATTAAGATTCGCGGTTTTACCTGTAAAACCGTAGGACCTTCAACTGTGATGCCCTGACTTGCTCTGAAGCACCCTCATCTGAGTGAAGTTCATGTAGCTAAACTCTCACATCCATCTAGCGTCGTGGTCTAGAAGAAGCAGAAGCGTGCTTCCAGGCCCACCTTACACTTTCACAGTGTGATGTTTGACGCAATGTACGGGGCTGTCAGACCCATGCGTCTGACTGTCTGATAAGAACACTGTGCTTTCTGCATCTCTCCCACTTCATGTTTTGATCCAGTTGACCGATTTCAACGAGGTCATTGGGCGCTGATAAGTGACGACGTGTAGTCTGCTAAACATGTGCCGATGTTTCGAAGGAACCTTCTAGGTTAAACACTCGTATGCCGAACTCGTTTTTTCCCGAAACGTCGCTACTTGGCCTAAGCCTCCCAGAAGGCATTAATGGCTTATACCTCCAGCAGATTAATAACGTTACGGATGTGTGAACTAGCGGGATGGTTGCATCACTAGCGCAACTTATTTTAATGCCCTGTGGTCGCGTGAGGAATTAAAGCTTTTGAAAACATAAAACTTCTTGCGAGTGTATATTTTTGTGCAATGTGTAACATAAATCTGGAGAAGGTGCAAAAAAATTATCTTTATTTTCGGATAAGGTGGTGATACTGATAAACGACTGGGGTCAGACACGTGCAATTTTGTGCAGAAGCAAAACACAAGTTTTGTTGGGGTAGAGCAGCAAAGGTTTCCAAGAACTATTCAATTGTGTATATGAATACGGGTTGTGATAGTTTTGAGAATCTCACTTTGAATACAAGTAGGGCATTGAAGTGAATCCGTCCTCGCCTGCTGCACGAGAACCAATCCGTTTGTCTTTAGTAAATGCATCAGTAATCTTCTTGTGTAATCAGTTTCAGTTTGGAATGGTGCGTGTTTTGTTACTGTGCTGCGGAATGAAGGTTAGTCCGTGTAAATTATTAGTCTGTCTTCTCTGTAGAATTTGAAATACGTTAGTTGTAAGTGTCAATTCTGTTATTAAAAAAACTAAAGTACAACAATAGCACAGTAACATACATCTGTTGGTTTAGAAACCTGCGCAACATAAAAGTAGGCTACGCTACTTACGTTTAGACCTGCATGTCTTCTCGTACCTTCATTTCACATATGACAGGCTCTATGATCGGGGCTATTCAATTCTCGCAAGCCGTTTTTTTTTTCGCCGCGATCCACCACCATGTAACAACATGCAGTAATGTCCTAAAGTAGTGCCGAAATGTAGAAAGCTTTAAATCGACGTTACTTTAATGTCCTTGTAATTTGGCAGACTCGGCACGGGTTCAGCAATACACAATACATTTCTTGCAAATTTTTACTTGCTGCATTTACAGGAGTTGCTGCCTGCATAGAAGCTGACTTGACAGCGGAAGAGTCTTACGAGTTGGAAGCCAGGGTGAGTACGTTAGATATTTAAAATCAGAACGAAACGGCTTCATAAAGAGGAATTTTTTGAATCACTGAATATTTGTCACCTTATATTACAATGCATGCACAGAAATAAGCCCTTGATCAAGTCTCGGACTGTCGTGAAATCTGAACCAAAAGTCTGTGATGACTGACTGCAGTTCCAAGGCATTGCCCCTCGTTTTCCATAACGTGTAAGAATTCCTTACACGAATGAAGTGTAAAAATAACTACACAAGCAGTATGTCCGTGCTCAGGAAGAAAGTATTGGCATTATTTCATCTTCTGATTACAAACAATTTAAAAAAAAAAGGTAGATACAAAAAGAATTGTTAGGGTGTAATTGGAAAAATAATAAGAAACAAAAACTGTGATTGGGGTAGGGTACCAATTACAGTGGCTTTTATATATTTTTTGCAATTTGAATTTGAGAATTCTGCTTGCAAGAAGAGTGCAACTAATCTGTCAGGATTCCAGTCAATCTAAGTGATATCTAAAAAGGTTTTATGTTTCTTAGACAAATTTTTCTCACTTTTTCTGTTGCTATTGGCCCCTTTAACAAGTCTCAACAGTTCAATAAAACTGTCGCAGAACTATCTGCAAACGGACGCTTGAAGTACAGCTGGAAGCAATATTTAAATCCCGAATATTTCAAAGAAGAATACTTCTAAATAAAAACCTCTATCCAGTCATTGTTCTAATTTATTACACAACAACACGTAATTTTCATATTAGGGAAGTTAAGAAGGGAAGGACAGTAGAGTCTATTGAACTGGCAGATCACTTAGGGGCAACTTTCGGATCTCCGATAAGTAATTTAGCTCTAGAAAACACACCGCATCCCCTTTTCGTTTTCGCTTGTGTGATCGTAAACAGGTTGAGCCCAAAAAAAAAAACTACTATTTTTAAGGAAATCTATTCCCAACCACCCGGTAAAGTACAACATCTGTACACCTGTACACCTGTACACGTATTCTGACAAAGAACTGTGCTGATTTCAGTCGTCGACATTTGGAGTTGAATTTATGAATGTTCGAATGCTGTGTTTTGTTTGAAGTCTTGTCGGTCGACGTATGAGGTTCTCAGAGTAGTGATACTGAAGACGTAGTGTTGTGCCGTGTCGACTGGTAATGTTTAACCGACGTCTTGCAGGCAATAGAATCCTTCGAAACATCTAAAAAAGCGAACCTGCAGCTTTATAATCCATACTGCAAATGACGTAGAATACTAGTGCTTATTCTGTACTTCGAGCTGATGTTGTCTGCGTCGGTAATCGGGCGACCGTAAAGTGTATACTGTGACGACAGTATTGATAGAGACAATAGTAACAATACACATGTTGCCAACTTAGAGTAACACTAAATAGGTAATATAAAGTGTATACTGTAACGACAGTATTGATAGAGACAATAGTAACAATACACATGTTGCCAACTTAGAGTAACACTAAATAGGTAATATAAATCCGAAATTTTGTATTTCCAAATTATTGTCTTCGATCGTCATCAAATGCATCTACATATATTACTGAAGTCTGTTTAATGCATTCGTACATGTAACCCCTATTTAGAGCTCCATCTCAGGATGTCTTCAAGCGTTAGGTGACTACAATATTACTATTCCACGCAGCCAAGGCTTTCTGGAGAATTTTGTAATTCGTCAGCTAGTCAAGACAATACCCGCACTTTGTTTAACCCGAGTGTCCATTACCATGTTCAGCACAGTCTAGCACTTGTTCCTATCGTGAGCCAGATTAATCCAGTTTACACCCTCCCATCCTATTTCCTTCAGACATGTTTCAATATTGCCCTCCCATCTACACTTAGTTTTTTCCAAGCCGTCGCTTTCCTTCATGTTTCTCCATCAAACGGCTGTATGCATTTTTCCTGTCTCCGGTAGGTGCTACATGCTCCTCTTGTTTAACTTTCCTCGATTTTATCAGCTGAAAAATATTTGGTGACTATTATATTTATCAATTTCCTTATTATGTAATTTTCTTCAGCGTTCTATTAGATCCTCTTGGATCTAAGTATCCCAGCTAGCAACCTCTTCTCGAAAATATTAAGCCTGTGTTCTTTCCTTAAAGTGAAATACCAAATTTTATATCCATAAATCTTGTAAAATAATGTATTGCAGTATCATAATTCAGTGGGCCGGGTAGCTCAGTCGGTATAGCGACTGTCTACGGGCTGGACGGTCCCCGTGGGGACGAGATTTTCCGCCCGCCCAGACCGGCCCTGGGGCCCACCCAGCCTCCTGTAAAATGGGTACCGGGTCTTTCCCGGGGGTAAAGTGCTGCTGACCACTCACCCCCTTCCAGTGCCGTGGTCATGGAAGAGTAGAGCTATACTTCTACCCACCCTCTGGGCCACACCGGGCCTGTAACGGGATCACTTTACCTTTTTAATGTCATAATTCAAGTGGCTTCCGACAGAAAATATACCAGCGTCTTTATTTCATTAATATTAAGGTAAAAGAATCTTGCTGTTGTAGACGACCTTAAATACAGGTCAAAATGTGTCTGTTAAATGTATCGTGCACAGGTTAAAAATTAATAAACTACGCAGTTGCAATTTACCGCATTCGGAAAAATGTTGTGACTGAACAGTGCAAAATCAAAATAAAATTTAAAAAGAAAACCACATATCAAGTTAAAAATTAATCGATATTATAGAACTTGACACAGATGGTAGGGGTAGAAGGGCGCAAGTATTATACAAATATTTACAGAAAACTACATTTGATTTTATTTTGCTTTTTCCATTTTCGCGTAACTGTTTTCTTGCCATTGTTCGTCGTTAAGTTTATATGGAGGCGAAATTTGGACCCTTATAAAAGAGGATAAAAAACGACTGACATCAATTGAGATGAAAGTTTTCAGAAGAACAGCCAGGTACACCATTCTTGACCACAGAAGGAATGAAGAAATTTTGGGAGACTGGAAAATAGAACCAGTTTACAAGAAACTAAGTAGATACAAAGAAAATAAGCTACATGTAACAAGAATGAACAACAACAGGATGTCAAAATAATGCTGAATTATAGACCAAATGGAAGAATACGACTTGGAACATCTTTGAAGAGACTATAAGACGAGGCCGAGACAGGTCTTTCAAGGGCTGACACGTGACGGATGATGATGATGGAGAAAAGCGGAAATAGCTGACTTCAGTGCAGTCCTTTCACGTATGAACCACATGCAGTATGCAAAAAATCAGAAGCCAGGTTGGTGCTTAGCCTCCGGGATGAATTCCCTCCAGAAGCCAGAGATATTTCTCTCTGTAAAACGTCCAGATCTGCTCTAAGGTCCACCCTGTCCCCCCATACAGTGAACACCATAAGCTTCTGCCGTGGGCGACAAGCAGTCGGGGCGTGGTACTGACTTCTAACCTCCATTTATTACCATGTTTAAGAATGAACGGAGCTACTGTATAAGATCAGACCCACATATGCCATCATGGTGCCCACAGACAACTTTGCCTTTGCTACAAGAGCGAAAAGCAAGCGAACTTTTGTCTATCAAACTATCACTGATAATGTCTTCACCCAGCGTGTGCAGACTGAGTTACTAGACACCACAGTCACGAAGAGCGACGTTACTCTTCAGTGCTGTGACGGTTCTGCGTTGTGAGCTTGGAGGAACACAGTGAATCCTCTAATGCAACACTTGGTTACTAACGTACTGACGTAGTACGTTGTTCATTTGCATTGTATATAATGTTATCTGTATTTAGCTAGTCAGGTGCTAGCCGTCTTACGGTTTCTAAGAGCGGTTCAACCGCCCGATGTGTGCTTGATATGACCTGGGATAGGTTGCTCCATAAAGCTGCAGAATGACCGAGGTGCCACCCCCGGAAATGGCCGCGATATCTCTTTTTCACGAAGTTCATGGTAGCTGTGGGCCCCAGCCACTTCATGTTCAATGTGTGCAGGTGAAGCGACTAGAACATGAGGCTGAGCACTTGATAAGCTTAAATACGCATGTGTGTGGTTTGCTGAAACTCGAGTGTGTTGCATGCTGCAGACAAAGCGTGAACATTCAGACAACGAGAATGAGTACGACTTTGGAAACCTGGGGTCCGCCACTAGGGATTACGGCTTCGGAGGCGACTACGGGGGCAGTGCGTATCCTCGTCGCAGCCGCCACGGTGTGGGATACAGTATCGGCAGCGGCTTGGTGTCCATCGCTCAGGGAGCAGCTGACCAGGCCAACACCGCGATCCAGAACCAGCACGAGGCAGGCGGCCAGGCAGCTTTCCAGGCAAAGAACAGCCTGGCTCAGAATGCAGCTGCCGCTGCAGCTACTGCACAGGCCGCTCTGGCAGGCAAGCAGGTGATCGTGAACAACCTGGAGCAGCAGGTTCGCGATGCGCAAGGTCAGGTGGCATCTGAAGCGCAGCAGCTGACACAAGCCCAGCGCGCAGCTGCAGCAACGCAACAGGCTGCACAGCAAGCCCAGGCACAGGTAGGCAGGACATATAGCACGCAAGACGATAAACCTATTTCACATAAGATTTTATGAAATATATGAAAATGATTCAATTTTAAATTATGCTTTCTATTAAACAACGAAGACAGGTATGTGGAACAAGTAGCAGCACACATATGGAAGTATGAGGAATTTTGGTATGAAGAATTTCAGGCGAAACGTACATTTTAAAGACATTACAGCAGATGAGCGTAATGGAGAGATACTTAAATAACAAGTCAACAATCAAGGGAAAACAATAAACTGTGTAGAAAATACTGGTGGGAACACTACAAGGGAATACATTTTTAAGACAAACGTAGGCTGGAGTACATTATCGGAACGTTTCTTACGTAAACTAAAATAACAGGTTACTGAGGAGCACTTGTTTTAAATAAATCAAAGACAGTGCTCATTAGTTTGTAGAACCAACTGTATATGCACTTAACGTATTCTGCACAAGTTATCAGTTCTCCAACATGTTTCGGCACACCACAGTACAATCATCAGGGAGCCTTTATAGTTGTCATCGTAACACTATCAAATGGTCCATAGTACCTACAGCTACAAAGACTTCCTGACGACTGAAAGTGTGGTGTGCCGAAACATGTTGCAGGGTTTACAACGTGTGAAGAATACATTTAGTGCATATAAAGCTGTTTCTACAAACTAATTATCATACGATGCCCGGTACCTACAACATTAAAGTAAAAACAAGGACTATACTTTGAATTTAGTTTAAATTAATGAAAAAATAATGTAAACGATATTGTGGCGGAACCTCAAGTACAGAGATAATTTAATATACTTTATTATAAAACGGAGAACAGTATTAAACGGGTCTTACAGAACAGAAACGAGCAAAAACAGACTCTGTGCAACGTTCGATCATTACTTTTTCGTGTTCAAAATACACAGAAAACGTCACGACAATAAAAAAAATAAATTTTACGTGACACTTCTACTGCGCAGCCCATATTCTTGTAGGTTACTAACGTCAGGTGAACTTTAATTCTGCAGGTTCGATCGCTGACTGCTTCCCTAAACACCGCACAAACGAATGCAGACCAGGCGGTAAGGGCTGCCCAAGAGGCAGCATCTGAAATGGCGTCACAGACCAGCATGTTGGGTTCCGCCAAGCAGCGCCTGGCCCTGGTGTCGGACCAACTGGCTGACGCACGCGCAGACTTGGACGCCACTCAGAATGCAGCACAGCGCGCCGCCTCAGCTGCACAGACCGCTCAGGCCAATGCTGCCAAGCACGCCGTTGGCTTGCACGGAGGATTCTACGATGGGGGATTCAGGGGAGGCTTCCATCATTACTAATTTTATCCACACTTCTCTCTTCCCAAGCATTTCTCTTGCTGTATTCATTCTTCTTTCTCATCTTCCTCTTGCCTAGTTCTTCACCCTTCATTTTGTTCTTCCTTCCTTCTTTTCCTGTCCATCCCTTTCTCAGACTTCCATTCGTCTTATCACTTAGATGTAAAAGGGATACATTAACTACCAATGGAAACCTTTCATACTGTAGATATTTCAAGGACATCTATAGATATTTAGAAATTATCAGAAATTAGCATCTGCTGCTCTAGCAGAATATGCTATTAAATCTGTGTGCAAGATGTTCAAGCTGTATAAAATGCAATGCTGTTTTGGATATGGCTTACTTTTGTAATACATGTTTTTTACATAATGGTCTGTTGCTGGATTAAATTTATTTTATAAGACTATGTGTATATTCTTGCAAGGGCATCTTTTGTAATAAAGAAGAACTTGTTAACAGACAAGTGTGTTATCTTTACTCTGATCTCTTTTACTGTATAAAAAACATAAGGTAGACCAGCAACCCATAGAGATGGCAGCCACATGCCTTCATATATAATGCAAAAGCCAGACATAATAGAATTTTATATCAAGATACACAGAGACACTGGGATTCTTGTGTCAACTATCTTGCATAAAATGTATAATCCACACACACATTGGTGACTGATAGAAAATACTTTTAGGTTTATTCACATCAAAATTCCATTTAAAAAAAGAATGTGGTGATGGTAATGTTTCTTGAAAATCACAGCACAGAATTTCTTAAAACACAATCTTACTGCCACCAAGATTAACTAATTTAGCAGCACTGAATAACGTGTGACTGAAAGTCAAAATATTGGCAGTATATGAAGCATGCTACAGCACCCATACCACAACACAGGGTGCCCAAAATAACAACAGGCTTCTTACCACAAACTTTTAACAGAACTTGGCACCTTTTGCTGATGGCTTGCTGTAACAACTTATTGAAACTGCCATCACTAAGCAAATACGATTTGAGTCAAATATGGTGCATTCAGGAGAATCCCAGTTTGAATTTCGATCTTGGCTTCTCACGGTTTTCCTTAGTCCCTCAGAATAGATATGAGACTTTACCCTAAATGACGCTGTGACTACCTACTGTCAAGACCCCATTCATTACTCTCATGCAATCTCTCAACAAGTCTGAATTACTGACAGCATTGCTAAGTAAACTGCAAACTCAAATTTAAAAAAAATGTTTGCTTGTGAGTAAAAATTTATAAATACAACAAAGACACAAGTCTTTAGATTGAAGTTATTTGTAGTTTAGTACTGGAAGTCTGTACTCTTTGAAAATATGGAAACATGGAGTTTTGTTTAAATTTCAGTTTTTAGATGACCACTAGCTGCTTATCTCTTTGGCAGTGGCTGCCACTTTTCTTAGAAAATTATCAAGTTATTCAAACGTTTTCAATTACAAAATTACAGGTCTACACATATATTACGCTATAACATCATGGCACAAAAAAGGTTGCTACAACACGTGATCTTCTTTTACTTTCCCAACTAAAATTCCCTATGCATTTTTCACACGCCCCATTCAAACCACATGTGCAGCCATATCACTCTTCCTTATATAAGGAAGATTCAACTTGTGGTTTATGCATAGATTGTAAATTGTGATAATGAAATGTATCCATTTTCTCCTATCATTTGCTACCCTATATTTCCAGCTTGTATCCAACATGGTTCCTGGTCCCAGCGGCCGCTCACTTGCTAGAATTGTGGGTTCAAATCCTGCTAGGGGCATGGATGTGTGTCTCTAATTAGTGATGTGTGTTGTCAGGTAGAGTTATCAGTGTTGTGTCAATCACTCATTTAGAGTAGTCCTACTGAGTGTTGTGTCTGAGTGTGATAATGAACCCTTGATAGCGTGGAAGCACTGGCCCACTAGGGGCTGTTGTGCCATGGGGGAAAAATTCTACATGGTGGATATTTAATTTACAACAACATTTGAAAGAGATTAAGTAGGCCAACATGTGACAGACATATAACAAGTCCATGACACTTCACCATTTACCAAAGCTCACTCAACAAAGCAGTCCTAAAGCACACAACATATCACATGTTTCAGTTCACTTTCAACTAAATAGCCAGGGCCTACTTTAATTGTAATCATTGTGAAGCTTATCTGGGTTTTCAGATGCTTTTTGTTTGTGGATGTTAAGAGGGTTATGTGCAATATCCAATTATTTTATTATCTACACCATGCATTAGTCTGGTTGGCATGTGAAGTAATATAGGGCAATATGAAGTGCCCCTCCATATGTTTGTCAATTGTAACTAATACTAAGCCTGCGTAAATAGCATTTAATTTTTAAGTTTAGCTGTAATACATTTTACTGTTCATTGCCATATAGTTTGTGGATTAAGGTTCAAAGACTTAATGGAATGCAGGAACAAGAAAGCTGTTCATTTATCTCCATCACACACTATGCTGTGCTTCATAGTACCCCACCTCCTGCCTTCAAGAAGCAACATTTTACTGTAAATATGATTCACTGCGTGAACATAATCTCCATCACAGACAGTATAAAAGAAGAAACAAATAAATATACCTATATAAATATAAATGGATTGGACAACATTATTATAGTTCCAACTTTAACCATAAAGCAGGAACATAAACATACACACATTTACTGGCCACATATCTTGGAAACAAGGAGGAGCATGGGGAGTATATTTTTAATTTGTTTTTAACAACGCTGTCAGTATCTAAGATTATACAGCTAGAGCCTTGTGCAGATGCAGATATGCACAAGAATATGTTGACAGCAGATAAAGTTGCATACAAGCGCATAGTGCCAATGAGCCTGCGGATATGAGAAATTTGGCCAAGTTCCAATGATGCATCCAACAACGAAGCTTCATTGGCTGCAACATGTGTGATGGCGATGACCACAACAGTTGATGTATCTAAGCAGAGGTCTGATATGTTTCAGTCTACTGAAATATCTGATCTTCTTGTTTGTGTCAATAAGAGAAATAATTCCCATGTATTAACAAAGTCAGCCTATTTTATTCATGCCTTCCCAGTATCAAGTGATGCCTCGGAGAGAAGCAGCTCCACTGCTGTACCCATCATTCGGCAATGACCACCTGTCTCAAACCCAGCACAGTTGAGGATGACACAACCAAGCTGCAGATAAATACTTTATTTTATTATTAACGCAGTTGTCTTGGTTGTTAACAGATCATAACTACAATCATTTATCTTTTTCAGTGCTGGGTACAGTGCTGTCTTTCATAAATTAAAACTGATAATTTCTTAACCTACAAGGAAGACAAAAATTTAATCGAAAATTTTATTCAAGTCTTATTTATAAAATATATGGTATTATTTTGATAGCTTTTAATGAGCTTTATGCAAAACAAAATTGCACATGTATTTCTTAATGTAAAGGCATTATTTTTTACATTTCTTTCCCATCCTGTAAAATGTAGAAATGTTTACAATGATGAATTTTACGGATTAAATTCGTGTTAAAATTATTCCATTAGGAGGGGTCTGCCATTGTTTTTAAGTTTACAACATAAACTACAATTCCATTTGTGGATGCAGTATGTCAAGCCCCTTTACACTCTCATGATGGGACTTTTTACCAGTCTTGACATATTCAGATTTGTCATCTTGGATGTCCCCTGTAATGAGAGGATTTGTCTATATGTTGTCAGTTTAACATGCTCAAGCTGAAGGCAAACTGGAATGAGTACTGAGAAACCACAGTTTGATAAACAAAACTGGGGAGGGGGTCATATGGTGAAAAAGGTTGCTAGATGTGGAAGTAATTTTATAAATCACAACACCTTTATCAGTTTTTTTTTAATTGTTGTCTAACCTACGTTAACTACAGTATGGCATGGCAAAACTAGTGTAATGGTAATGTATTTTATACTATGTTACGCACATATACTGTTCCTTTGGGAAGTGTCCTGCACCTTTGCTTGCACCTATACCATGTATTGTCTGCTTCACAAAGACTAGAGTTAACACTAGGATTTTGTTGTTAATCATATCATTTCAAGTTATACCTCAGTAAGCACATCAATATACCAATTAGATCTATAATTTACCAGTCTGCCAATAAACAAAGTTTTGAGGCCAAAGTGCCTGTTTTTTTTTTTGTTTGAAATTGTGGCAAGTTATTATCACCAATCTGGGCAATTTATTGCAGGTAACAAATAAAACAGCACACAATGACAGACTTACCAAATAGTATATCCAAACAACAGCTCCTTAACATGGCGCTAATTATTGTTATACCACTAAAAATTGTCACACTCAGAACATTTTCACCTGTTACCTCCTGCAGCATTCGGATGTCTACTTCTTGGGCGTCTCTGCCTCGTTAATTGAAAACGAGCTAAATGAAGGAGGTAGTAGCCCAATCATGCAGCAATATCAAAACAAACTCTAACAGTGGCACAGGCTGGAACTAATATAAACAGCTAAACAATCCAGCTATCTGCAGCAGAAATACATGAAGGTGGGCCATTACAGTCAGGTTTCAGTCTTTGCCACTATTTACAAGTTACTTATGTATGTACATAATGCCAATTTCTGGTACACACAAGACATAAGGGGTCTCTGTCAGTTCATGCTTATGCAGCAGATCATGTGTTAACTTACTCAGATTATATAGCAACAGCTGTGTAGTTGCTGTAAAGTCGTCAGCTTAACTGCCACGAAATTTAAGCCTCTTGCACTTTCTGTGTCATCCTATTTTATGAACATCATTATTTTTGCAATTTTTTTTACTTCTGCTTGTTGTGATGCCACTTCAGGAAAGTGAATGTTCTATAAAGGTCGGAATAACTGGAGCAACAAACCAATGGAGTGGTATAGCTGTGCAGTGGGAAGAGCCATGTTTGGAATAGAAAGCAAAGTTGAGGTACGGAATTCAGGATTGAATGGTTATGTAGAGACAGGAAACTAAGTGTGGATGGTCGCAGATTCAGTACAGCCAAGGTAGGTGTAGCTACAATGAGGATTAATTTGATCCTGATGACCTTTAAAAGGGCTACTATGTGTATTATCAAGTGTATAGCTGCATCTATATTTACATCTAAGCCAATGACTGTTATGGACAAAAGAAGAATTTAAGTGTTGTTTAAATAAGGATGAAATTCATACTTGAATAGTTAGTGCTTGAAAGTTGTTTGTATCCATGCCGTGAAGGCAGAGAGGGGAAGTGGAGGTATAGCTTCAGTCATTCTTAACCTGGGCGCTTTATGGAGAGGAGTGACTTGAATAGAATGGCCATTCAATACATGATGCTAGAGATCATATTTTTCCTTCTATCCTGGAGGTATAACGAGTAGATAGCCTCTGTTACGTTCCCTTCTATTTACATGTCTCATTATCACATTGTACACTTCATTAATATATTTGAACATGAGCCAGGTGATATTTACAATGTACATGAAATGCATTATATGTAAGACATGAACTGTAATTTTGTATATAATGTAGATACATGTCAGTCTTCAAAGTGTTTGTATATTTATGAACAGTACTTACAGTCATAAATAAATACACTCATAACAATTACACCTACAGAAAATACAACACAGAAGGTAAAATAGCAAAGGTTAAGAACTAAACGTATCGGCTGAGGTACTTGGAAGAACCATGTGACTCTTGACTGGGGCCAGTGATGGGAGGGAAGAGCACTGCTGGTGGAGGAAGAGATGACAGTTGTCCTGGCTGACCAGTCTCTGCATTTCCTGGGACTGGAGGAAGAGGTGAAGGTGTGTAGTCAGACCCTGCAGAACTAATCACATACTTACATAAGATTTAGTAATGATGTTTTTTTAGCCACAGTGTATTAGAAATTTCTGTATTCTACAATGAAATTTATCCTTCTGATTGATAGTTAGATATCCTTGTCATTATTTCTTCTTTAGAGTGTACTGATGGAGCTATGTCAGAGTTTGACTTTTTCTGTCCTGTAATCATTCCATCCATGCATTTCTGTATGTTCGGTTCACAATTAAATTTCAAACAATATTCCTTCAAACAGTCATTGGGATCCTGGAGGTTGAGAATTAGCATGTCACAAAACCTTTTCCTGTACATGAAAACACAAGGTACTCAAAGGTGGACATGCACACATAATAAGCACAAAACATTTATTTTTTTAGATTTACACAAATTCTTGGACTGTCTCAAAAATATCTGACTATATATCAAGTTATCTAACATGGAATTAAATATTTGAGTAACATAAAACTCATATGTAACAGATTTCTGCCTAGAAGGAATTAGTCTCTAACTTCGTTGCCAGAAAATCAGTCACTGGGTGAAAATTATAGATGACTAAATAACTAACAATATGAAAGTGCTAATGAGTTTGATTTCCATTCAGCTAAAGAAAAAAAGATAAAAGTTCTCATAACAACTATAATGTGGAAATATGAGAAAATTCTGTTAGAGAAGACATAAAGTACACAACATTTCAACATACATAAAATAACATTTTCTTACAAAATATATTGTAATAATCACTAAATGATTTGCAAATACATAATTAATTTTCAAACAACCATCATTTTCCTGTTTATACATGCTGCCTTTTACTCCAAATTGCTTCAAATTTTTTGCTTCCTACTCCAAAATTTTCTTTCCTTAACAAACATTAACCAAGGCAAAAATTCCTCAAAGTAGCAATTTACCTGTTTGGTGTTGTCATGCTGATGTCACTTCCTGCATGATCTGAATTGTTATCAGCATTGTATCTCATAGATCGCTGGAAGAGTGGCTCAGCACTGGATAGAGAAAGAGGACAATGTAAATATATCATATTTAGCATGCTTGATTCTCATGGTTTGTAGCTGTGCACTGTCACCCAGAAGAAGGTGTCTTGCATGCTCGTAGGAACACTTAAATATTAACTCCACAACAGCAAAACCCAAGAAATGGACAAATAAAATCCTGGGCCAATTGTTTCTGCCTTATATCCTCACTGCCTACCTACAAAACCTGTCCTAAAGTAATCATCCTATGTCCTTCTCAGTCCTTATGGATATAAGACCAGTTTCTATACCAAGTTTCTATACACATTCCTTGACATCCCAATCCCAGCAACCTGGGCAGCCTATATTTCACTATCCTAATGATGTCATCTGTATAACACACTAAATTCCTTGTTTCATATAGTGCAAACCCTGTTTAAGGTTTATTTGGGAACAAGTGGATAAGAACAATAAATCAAGGAAAAACTGAATTCTGAGATTATTGACTCATGTTTACTGAAATTTAAGGTTAAGTGACAGAAACATTTCATGGAAGTTCCATTCTAATTTTCACTTCATCTTTTTTATTTTCAAAGACTTTACTGAATGCCTTGTTTGCAAACAATTATTAGTTATATTCATAAAATTTTCCATCAACACACCTTTATTTGTTTGGTAATTATACCTGGCTACATGTTTCGGTCACAAGGACCATCATCAGGCCATAGCTTTGTTATTACACTGGTCCACTTTTG
>Ga0123357_10003722_pt1 | contig 17612 bp, 6 predicted proteins | sample TergutEmb28metaG_FD_89873 | JGI IMG/M metagenome (GOLD analysis project Ga0123357, IMG submission 89873) | Embiratermes neotenicus P4 segment gut microbial communities from Petit-Saut dam, French Guiana - Emb289 P4 | ecosystem: Host-associated > Arthropoda: Insects > Digestive system > Gut ... | reverse complement strand
TTTGAGCGGAGGGGAGAGGTGGTGTTGTCTTTTTTGTTCTACCTCGGGCGGGGGAGGGGGGGGGGGGGGGGCGGTAATTTTGGTACGGTCTACATCTTTAACAAATACGCACATCCCTCGCTTGCCGCAGGTTCATATTCGGCGTCTTCGCAAATTCGCGGGGTCGCCCAAACTATAAGAATATAGAACTTGGACACGTCGATGGATAGGAGCATCGAAATTTTTCGACAACTCAGACGTGTCTTCGAGGCATACCGCATGATATTCAAGGAGCTGAAGGGGGGAGGGTGAGAAGCAGCTACCACTACAATGTTTTTGCAAAAAAAGATAAACACTAAAAAAATAAAATTTATTTTCGGGTGGTTGGTCAATTTTTCACGGATTTTCGCTTTTGGCGGGCGTTCTTGAAACCTAATCCCCGGGAAAAGCGAGTGACGTATGTAGTTCCTAGCGGAATTTGTAGAGCATTTCACGTTCAGAATTTTAGATTATAAATTTTTATGTTTCTTTAAATATTGTTAAGCAATTTTTGTACAACACAAATTAACGTAATCTCTGATGATGGATCAGTAAGATCTGATACAGGTAGCAGTTTAAAGTTTTCTGAAATTATTATTGTTAATTTAGTGACAGTTGTTTGCATTCATTGGTTAGAATTACAAAAGTATTGTCATTAATATGAAAAAAAAAATTCAGTGTACGTACGTATAAACGTAACATTGAGGCGCTTTCGCGAAACAATTATTAACGTGGAAAAGCAATACGTGTTACATATTCTGAGTGTGTGTTTGTAGCCTGAGGTATCCAGCATGCAATTGCGCGTGTCCAGTGCAGTCATTTGTGGCCTGTCAGGCTGCACCGCATTTTTTCACATTATCTCACAAACGGCGCGATTTTCGGAAAAACGTCATTGAACATAAAATTTTTGTTTTGATTTATACAACTTTTGTGTGAACCATTTCTCATTGTAAGAAAAGTTTAGCTAGGTGATACCATGTATGTACATAGGTCTTCATGAAAAATACCAGTTATACTTGTGAGACTGTAATGGAACTTGAATTTTCTTCATATTTTTCGAAAGATCTTCGAATGTCAAATTTTATTAAATCTGTCCAGTGGAGGCCGTGTTCTTCCTAGCGGACGGACAGACAGACAGATAAGAAGAAGATAATAGTCGCTTTTCGAAATTTTTCGAAAGCGCCAAAATCATATTTAATTAATTTAGGTTGGAATTTATTGTTCACTCCTGCTAAAATTCAATTCGGTATCTTCGAAAACGGAGTACTGAGGGAAATATTTGGATAGCCGAGTACAAGAGGATGGAAGCAGTAGTCTTCTTATTTAAAATAAAACGAAAATCTGGAAGCTCAATAAATAAATTTCCTGGCCACTTGTGGATGCCTGCAGTAAAGACCACTTTCAGTCCATAATGAAGTACTTAAATAATACAAGGCATTAAGAAATACAGATAGCAATGTATAAATCTCTTATAAAGAGTGAACGCAAGCTATCCTACTTTCCCAGAGCGCCTTTTGTTACAGGCCGAGGAAAAAAGGTGAAGTTAGAAGACCACATATTGGATGGTCCAGCCTGTTCAGAATCTCGGAATGGAACCCGTATGATCTCATCCTTGGTAAATTAGAAAGAGAATCATCCTTACAAAAATATTGAAGTGTTTACTGTATTAACTGGCAGGCTGGAAGGAGAAAGGTTTTGAACTGAATTGAAGCAAACATTCGCCGAATTTAATGTAACCGTTTCTACGCTCATTAATGTTTTATACAACGTATTCATGTGTGGTTTATTCAACGGCTGTTTTAGTAGCTCAGACTACAGGCAATTTTCGGGGTACTTAATTTGTAACTTACATAAACGTGGACATACTGAAAAATTCTTATTAATTATTAAGATTATTAATTAAGAATATATATATAATATTAACGTCATTTTTATTAAGGTAAATAATTAAGTGTATTTGGGTTTTGTGTAAAAAAGCTGCTAGAAATAACATCTTAAACATGTGAATTGAGACTGTCAGAACGTGTACATAACCGGTGAGGTGGGATAAATAAGTGGGGGAGAGGGGCGGGGCGGGGGTTAGTTTTGACTGACGTAAATTTCGTGACATGTAAATTTTCAGCATCGGAACTCTTATATAAGTCGGGAACTGTCTGTGTACGTATATATTGTCGAAAGTTAGGGTGCTTAATGGAAGACTAATATGGAAGTCTCAAGCAGGTGGCGGCCGTGGTTTAGTTTGGAATAGGTGCTATCACAACATTGGCCTGGAGGGATTGAACAAGACCGTAAAACCTTCAGGATAATCGATATCGCTGCTGAGATTTGAGCAGGGTACCTTTGGAACAGAAGTTAGACGCGTGACAGCATCAGCCAATATGAGATTCTTCTAGACTGTTAAACCATAAATTACCTCGGATGGTATCCGTACTTTGACGTAGTAGTGGGACATGCGAGGTCAAAAGATCCTGAGAGCTACACCGGTGGTAGCGTAGCTACTGGCAAGCTGTCTCATGGCGGACATCTCAAAGGTGATGACCCGAACGAAAAGCGATACCACAGTCTTTCAGGTTGCAGGTTAGGCCTGAAACTGACAACTTCGCCCCACAAAATTTTATTTTGAGAAACCCTCAAAGATGCCTGGGATGGGACTGATAAATAGAAGACTGTCTGGCTATAAGGAAGAGGACTTGAGTTGCGGCACATAGACTGTCCGAACACCGTTTAAAACCGGAGCTCTTATATCTGTCCTCCCTTTTAAAAACGTTCTGGGGAAAACCAAGAACAAGATGGCAGGACGTCGTCCAAAGGGACACATCACAGATCCTAGGAGGAAGAGGATGGAGGAGACAAGCAGAAGACAGAGAAGAACGGAGACGTCTTCTGAGGGACGCCAGGCCCAGAAGGAGCTGCAGAAAAAAAAGTAATAAATTACGCAATGGCGTTAAGAGTTTTTTAAAATTATTTTGCTTGAAGTGCAGATCTGTACTTGTCGTTATACAATTTACAAAGACATTTACTTGTTTATTCAGACTAACATTCTATGAATTTTCTCTGCTCTATCGGTGATCTAGGTACTCCTCTTCATTTAATAGAGAATTAGATTTCGAAGTGAACATTTAGCAGTTTCCAGGCTAACAAATTATTTTATCTGCTACAGGTTTTGATCAGACACTACGGAGAGAAACGTTTTATTTAGTATCACCTCTCTCGAAAGCGGTCAATACGACTTAAGATTTCTTGCTCATATATGCGGTACAATGGAGTGCATAAGATGTTTCTCGTTACCAAGTGGGAGCATGCATATTAAATGGAAAACAAAATGTTTAAAATATATATATATATATATATGTATGTATCTGGTGGTCACTTTATTCTCGTAACGTTTTAGGTATTTTTTTACATATTCGTAAGTAAGTATCTAATATCATTGTACACTAAATAAAAACATAAGGATAGATAACAAATTCTTTCAGACTGTGGCAAAGTTTGAATATTTTGAAAAGACAATAAAAAATTAAAAAAATGCATGCACGAATAAACGAAAAACATTCTAAATTCGAGGGATGCTTGCAAACCTTTCAGCCCAGAATTGTCGTCTTCCCGTTTGTAATCTTAGGATAAGTATAAAAGCATACAAAACTAAATTTCGCGTTATATTTTATAGGGGCGTGAAATTTGTCTCTAAGATTAAGGGCAGAAAATATTACTGAACTCGTTCGATAATGGGGGGCTGAGGAACATATTTGGACGTAAGAGGGAGGAACTAACAGGAGGGTGAACAAAGCCGCATAATGAGGAGCTGCATGATTTGTGCACTTCACCTAACACAGTGTGGCCCAAAAGTGTGTTAAGTGAAAACTGTCTCTTATATTGAAGAGGCTGTTCAGATTTAAAACTGTTCAACATGTAAAGAGTTGTTCCTAATTCAGTTACTCCATGCCCACACAGATACTGTTTTTGTAAATCCAGTAAATAATCAATAAATTTACCAGATATTTTAGTATATATAAATTTTTCTAACTGTTTAACTGACTTATAGGTCACTCTGTATCATTCGGATGGTCAAATCAAGAAAAATGAAATGGGGAGAGACGGAGCATATCGCATGAAATTGGCATGGGGTTTTGGAGGGTTAACGTGAAGGAAAGAGAACACTTTGAAGGCCTAGGCGTAGAGGCGAGGATAATATTAAAATGCATCTTAAGAAATAAGAGAGGGTAGACTGAATTTGATTAATATGACTCAAAATAGGGACAAGTGGCACTTTGAATATGTTATTGAACCTTCAAATTCCATAAAAAAAAAGAAGAGCCTTTTTGACTAGCCAAGGAACTGTTAAATCCTGAAGAAGGAATGTGTTTTATGGAGGCAGTTAGTAATTCTACATACATTCTCAGATACATAAAGAAGTAGAAATAAATGCATTTGTAGGCATATTGAGACCGAATGTTGAAACAGAAGTATTGCAACAATTCCAAGGAATTTGTATGGACTGTGACTGAAAGAATACCCCATAAGATAGGTCGTAAATGACCCCAAATAGTAGTGTGTCTTCAAATACTTTAATTTTATCAGACCTTACGTTCCAGTTGGAGAGAAGGAATAAATTGGGCATTCTCCTTTTCATAGTATTTTTTTTTGGTATAAAATTAGCAAAACAAGCAGAAAGAATATTTAATCTGCATGGACGTCGTCACATTTCTCGTTCGACTCTTGGATAACCTCGGAATAAAGTAGGCGCGAAAGAACATTAGCATATAGCATCTGTTGCAGCACGCCGTAGGCTTATTACGTAACTACGCTAGAATCGACATCTTTACATGTTGTAAGTACTTTAATTAATTTCACAGACTGAAACCCAGAAAAACGGCACACAGTGAGCCTCATACATGTAAAAGGATTTATTCTTACTAGTTCGTTGTTCCGGGTCTAAAGGCTTAAACTCTATCAATATACGTATACAGGTAGGTACAACTGTTTGCTACCCACAGCCACTTTGTGAAGACGTGGGACTGTTTTGCAGTTAAGCAGCACAAAACTGAGTGATTTAGGTTTGGAGCAAATCCTGTGGACATCGTAGAATTCTTTTGAAGTTTTATTAACTAATTGTCTCCACGATATTCACTTCCCGCGTTTTTTCATGAAGGAGGAGTAACGTGTTACGCCCCGCCTATGATATCACCTACCTTTCCTAATATGGAGGACTACAACTTGGATTGTGGGCTGGGATTGGTCCGTTTGGAGCTTGATTGATGGCCTCGTAAATACACTACGCTGGCTGGGAAATGTTTATTAATTTTTTGGCATCGTGATTAGTGTTGAAAGTTGTGGATATACGCCGTCAGGTTTAAACGGAAGCTCGGTAGGCGCTGGTGTGATTTATTTCGAGCGTTACGCCACAGGAAACGGCGGTGAGCGAGAAAAGTCGAGCAAAGCGAACAGTTACTCATTTGACTAGGTTCGCTCCACAACAAACATTGCAACAGCGTCTGAACTACTGCTGCGCCACACTACACGGAGCGACAATTTTTAGAAGAAATCTGGTTGTAGTGAAAGACGAAGGACGATCGTGCCGGGACTGGGGCTGGGAGTGGGGAACTGTTGTAACGAGAGTGCGGCGTGCTTGTGACGGTGGCTGGCTCCTGCGATGAAGTGGTGGAAGTAATCGGTAGATTATGGCCTAAAATGACCATGGTAAGTGCTATCTATTTTTCTAGCATGCATTTCATTCATGTGTACCGGGGAATCTCTGATTTGGCACTGTCAACCTTATTGACGTTTGTGGTATGTGCTCAGTGTTTGCCCTTATGGTGTATGGGTTGGCATCCTGTTGACGGCACGTTGGCCACTTTCGGTGGGTTGTCGGTTCAGAACCTATTGTAATGAAATCATGAGGATATTAATTTAGCGAGCGACAGAATACAGCTTTTTCAGTGATCACATGATCACGAGTGTCCTTTACGTGATTAAATCGTATGGAATATTATTCGTTAAAAGGTTATTTTACTAGTATCAAGATAGAGTGTAATTACGTAAGAAACGATCGTGTGTAATTAACAAGAAGTTCGCATGAAACTGCTACCCAATATGTGAAAGAAAAGTGTATAACCGTTGCTCACCATGGTGATCGATTGTCAAGGTCGTTTAGGCAGTTATGTTTGGAGGCCAGCTGTACTCATCAGTGCTAATCACATGACCTTGCCGATGTGGAACGCTCATGCAGTGAAGTGACACACCTAACATGCCTAATTAAAGGAAGAACTGGTCTCAGACTGCGGATATACCAAGATTTTTCATACCTCGTGAGACTGTCATATCGTATGGAAGTCAGAAAAGTTTGAAACCAATGGAAACCAGTCAGTCGTGTGTTATTTAGTCAGCGTTGCTGTCGTAAAGTTAGCGTCAAGGCCAGCAGTAGTATAATAATCGGCGCGTGATCAGCTGATCAGTCCCGTAGACAAATCCATAATATCGTGTAGTTGCTTTTGTTGCCAGTAGATGGCTCACCTTGAACAGTTGACGACCGAAATTCGTTCACCACATGAAGGCAATTACTGTGTACTACATAACCTTAAATTGTAATATTTACGGCTTAAATAAGCAATTTTGTTGTAGAGTGCGCTGTTATTATATATTGATTATTATTGAAATGGAAAAAGATGTTGGGTGATAGGCAGGAATATCGTAATCGGCGTCTAATAACCCAGGTGCAAGGAGAATGACGTAGAAGTAGGCTTCCAGCGCTGGACATTCCCGAAGTACGGGTAATACAAGTTTTTCAAGGCCGACATAAAATTTTGCCCCAGCAGCCGGTTAGCTTGCTTAGTGCAAGACGTAGAATTAGGTACACCCATAGTATATTACGAAACTGTAGTCTCTAATTTAGGATGAGCTAAGCCAAAGCATTATTCAGAGTTTCCAATAGTTTGTATTTTGCAGTTCTGATCACACCCACCACATTAGATATTTAGTGTTGAAAACTGCAGTGTATCTATAACAGTATCCGCATTGAGTCATTATAATGAGAGACAATCAGGAATGCACCTCGAAGTTTTATGGTGACAAGCATGTAATTACATCCAGGAAATGACTCCAGGCGGTATATTGTGATACTTTGGAATGTATGACAACTATGATGCTAGGGCACTGTTCTGTGTTAATTTTGTTGCTTGCTGAGGCACACCTTTGCTTTAGAAATGTGGAAGGTTAGGGTAGAAATGCATGCTTTTTGATCGCTTAGTTGTAGAAATAATACCGAGGCCAGTTGCTTATAGCTTGAAATTCATGTACCATATTATATTCAGATATTCTTTCCATGAGTTATATCATGGAGGTAAAAATTGTGGACCTAATAGTTTCAAAACTTTTTTTATGTTTGTTGAAAAAGTAATAACATAAGACTCATAACTTAAGATGCATCATGTTTTGTGCTTACCATGTGCAATTTACAGGACTATGTGACATTGGACCCCCACTCTGTCTTAGTAATTTATGCTAAGTACCACTGTTGAATGGGAATAAGGAATGTACAGTCAGCACAACAATATAACGCTATTGTTTGGCGCTTTTTTGTGACAGTTTTCAGCATAAAATAGCAGTTGTGAGGCAGTCAACCGATTAAGTATAAAGTACAAGTAGAACATTATGTGCCATTCCAATAATTAATAATGCTAGGGTCCCATGTTTTAGGTTGTTGTAAGGTAAAATCATAAAATTGTTTAAAATGTACATATAGTATAGTATGTAATGTAAATTGGTTTCTTTGTTTATGTTGTAAACCCTGCAATGATTTGATACCCTTTCTCAAAGTTTTACTATATTATTTGGTTTTATCTGTTCACCAATACTGACTTCTCTCTTTAATGAGTGAATTAATTTTTTATTGCCTTGTTCTTTTTGTAGTATGTAGTATCCTTTTTATATTTTTAATGAGAACATTCTCTAATGAACTGGGATCTTGTTTAGAGTGTTGTGTTATAAAAGAGTGTAATGAATTTTGGTTTAGGTATGTTGGATGAAATCACTTGCTTTTTATTTGAAGGCAGTTTGTCCCCCCTTTTGTTTTGAGTCAATAAAAGGGATAAATAATCTGTCAACACAACATATTTTGTAAAGAATATCAACAGCTACATGTTTTGGCTTTACTAATAGCCATCATCAGGATGTACAGAAAAAAAATAACAAGTCTTAACATACAACTGCAGAATGTAGTACACAAGATCAGTTCAGAATGTGATCTAAGATAAAATGTTGTATATATACATTTACAAAGCATATGTAAATGAAGAAGGTACAGTGTAGCTCTCTATGATGTAGGTTAAAAAATTTATATACAATACATTGTATCTTAGATCACACATTTTAAACTGACTTTGTGTAGGAATTCACTGTAAAGTTGGAGATCTCTTACTCCATTTTGTAGTTGTATGTCAAGACTTTATTTTCTTCCATACAGCCTGATAATGACTCTTAGTATAGCTGAAACATGTAAGTATAGATGTTCGTTACCGTATGTGTTGTGTTGACAACTTGTTTGCTGGTTTTATTTACTTATTATTGAGATTTGTCAACTGGGAGCAGAGAGCTCTTTAAATTAAACCTTCCCCCCAAGATTACAGCATTTTATTCTGAGAAAATGTCATGTAAAGTTATTTTAACCTACTGTTTGGGTACTTTACTGAAACTGGTACATCAGTTACAGATTTTTTATGGGTGCCATTATTTTCCTGGCATATGAGAGTGTGTAACTGGTTTACCATTTTGTATGAGAGTACTTCATCCATTACCCCTATGTCAACACTCAGTCATCTTATATGCCATAAAATTCTGAAAAAAACCTTAATTAATTTTACAAATCTTATGTTTATAGGACCTTGCATCATTGTGATAGTTGAAGAATAAAAGACCAAATTGATGTCACTTGCTATTTTATTTCACTTCTAATGTGCTCAACATGTTTCAGACATTACTATTTCCATCATCAGGAGCTTGCGACTATTCTGTTGAATTGCCACATTGGTCGTATTGTTCTTGGTTTGATGTGTGTTGGAGTTTCGGTGTGGTTGGGTTGGAGTGGTATCCGTGTTACAGGCTGAAGCTGTGCTTCAGCCTGCAACACGGATACCACTCCAACCCATCAAGTTGGTCTTTTATTCTTCAACTAATTTTACAAAATTCATTTTCCAGAAAGGTTGTGATTAAGAAGGTCTAGAGGACACTACATAGTGCAGAGGGTATTAGTATGTCACAGAGTTTGTAATTGAAGCAGTGACAACAGTTTAGATTAATGCCTTACAATATATGCATTTTGAACAATTTTATGATTTTTAACTTTCATCAACATAAAACATAGGTTCCCAGCATTACTAATTACTGGCATGACACAAAATGTTGTACTTGTTGTATAATCAGTGGACTATCTGAAGGTGGCTATTTGCAGGTTGAAACATATGGCAGAAACATGCACAAAAATAGTTCTGTTGTTGTGCTGACTGTACATTTCTTATACTTATGTGGTCATAGCAGTTAAACACTGTCATAGATGGAGACTTTCTGGCAGCAGGTGTATACCATATATCACAGTAATGGTTACTGTGATGCAGCTTTCATGTGGCAGATATTACTAGTATGAAATACATTTTAGTTACCAACAGAATTTTTCATGTGAGTGACATATGTGCATATCTTTCGTAAGAGAGTGGACAGTAAAATGCATATTTTATTCTATTTGCAATATGCACTGGTGCCTCACACTTGGTGGTGTTTGTCATCTGTGTTTCTTATACCAGTCACAATTTTTGTGACTGGATTTTGATTACATTCAGTATTGGTTGATTTTTGGAAGACATGAAGCCCAAACTGCAGGTGCTAATATGTCTGAATTGCGTTAACTTATTGTTGCCTTTTTTTATATTTTGCTGACCGTGCATCCTAGTACAACTCTGCACACCGGACGGTCACTTACAGAGAGTACTATACCAGATGCTGTGTTAATACAGTTCGACCTCCTGGTGATGAGCACAGTGTTGCTTGAAACATGTAGAGGATGATTATAATAATAAACGTTTTATATAACGTAATTGTGCATCAAGTTTGTCATTTATCCATATATTGTTGCCTACTGTCTGAAACATTGTGTGTGTCATTTAGATGTGTAGCAACTGAAGTGGTGCTATACACACCCCTCTGAAAGGTTGAGCCGTTGTTGCGAAGGTGTCTGCCAGAGAATCACATTGATTGGTTGAGATCTATAGTAAATTCCAGTTCCATTTGATTTGAAAATATTGCCTTTAGCAGTTATTTTAGTGATATTCTGATCTATTTTAATGCACACATCTGTTTATTGTACATATTTATAATCTGCTACCATACAGAATTTTATCATGAATTTAAAAAAAAAAATCCATACATTATTAATTGCCATGCTTTAATTATGCATTGTAGACACTTTTGACTTAAACAGACTTCCACATTTTTTAAAAGACAAGTTGTTAGGACCCTATATTCACATTTTAAGAGATAATTTCTTTTCACAAATTTTACAGGAAAAGAATTTTACTATTTCCAATTTACATCTGAGGCATCAGTGGCTTTAAAGTGAGATGGCTATAGCATGTTGAAAAGATATAAATTGCCAAGTATTGGTCAGAGTCAACTCAGTCAGTAGGTAGGAGAGTAGACTTCTGTTCTGAGAACCATAAACTTATTAATTCTATTTGGAATAAAGAAGAATTGCCTCAGCAGTGGAAGGAGTTAATCGTTGCACCTATTTATTGGTAGGATGATAAAACTGGCTGCAGTACGTACTGAGGCATGTCACTGTTATTAACTACATACAAAATATTATTCCACACTCATCTGTCAAGATTAACTCCATAGGTAGAGGAAATTACTGGGGATCATCAGTGCAGATTTGAATGTAGCACAGGAATCACTGATCACATATTTTTCATTAATCATGTACTTTAGAAAAATAGGAATGCAGTTGGACAGTATATCATCTATATATGGACCTCAGTCATGCCTACAATTTCGTTATGAGACAAGGTTTTTGTAACATTCTCCTTGAGTATGGTATAGCCTTTGAAACCAAGTATGTTAGTTAAAATGTGCCTAAATGAAACCTACAGCTAAGCCTGGACGGGCAAACTTTCATTTGTTAAAAACTCAAAGATTGGACTATCCAGAACTATAATTGTGTCATTTTTTTTTGTGGGTGTGGAACTTGGTCTGTCACATTTAGGGAGATACGTAGGCAAAGGATGTTCGAAAATGGGGTATCATGTGACAGATATACTTGTGCATCAGAGGGACAAGGTAACAGGGGCCTGGAGGAGAGTACATAATGGAGAGCATCATGATCTGGTACTCGTCACCAATAGGAATGAGATGGACGGATCGTGTGGCACGATGGGGAAGAAGAGAATTAAATACGCCGTTCTGGGGGCAAAATATGAAGGAAAGAGACCAGTTGGAAGACCTTGACGTAGGTGGGAGGATGTTGAAATGTATCTAACCTCAATATGTTATCTCATGGACTGAATTTATCTGGCTGTAGTGAGGGAGAGGTGGCGTGATGTTGTGAACGTGGTAATGAACATCTGGGTTCCGTAGAGTGCGGGAAACGTTTTGACTAGCGGAGAAACTGTTAATTTCTCAATAAGAGCTTTGTTCCTAGGGCTTAATTATTTCATGCGATGCAGTGAATATTGGGCTGGTTTACTGTGACATCTCTTGGCTCCTCCAACTAACCTAGGAATTTATTTTCGCATCCGTGCGGAGCACCAATTGCAGTCACTCCGTCCGTCCCGCCCGTTTGCATGGAACGACTCGAGAACAGGTGAAATAATATTCACGATACATGGTATCGGAGAATATTACGAGAAACTGTCCCACCGTTTCGGTTTTGGTTAAAATCGGACAGTCGTGTTGTCGTGCTGTACGTGTTAGCCATAATTTGAGAGCGTTTAAATTGCGTTGTTGAAGATCCTTTTGTTTAGTACTGCTGATGTGTTGCTCTTTTAAAATACTTTGTGAGGGTTCAGTCATCACTGTTATCTCATGAACTGTCAGTTGCTATCTAAGTTCTGTAGGATCGTTGTTTTTTCTGTCAACTGTCGATTGCTATTTCCTGTCTGCTTACTTTTCGTGTTAACGTAGCCCATTCAGCCGCCTGCCCACACGCTCGGCCGAGTGGCGGCAGCAATTACAAATGACAGTTGTTAGATAAAATAAGGATCCTATAGTATCTGCACCGTAATTCGGTGTAATCGTGCTGCTAAGTTGCGGATATATAGTGTATGTTGTAAAAAAGTGAAAATACGCGTTTTAAATACCCTCATTGATCGGTGGTTCGAAATCGTCTAAAGTTAGCGCTGACGAAGTAAAAAAATCTAGGGGCAACAGAGCGATTGTGGGGGAACTGTTATATTGTGTTGACAGTTCCCCGGTTTATTTCATAATCGTTGCGGAGAATTCGCCATTCTTTCTTCCTGCATTACAATCATTGTTTTAGTTTGATATTTTTCCTCCCTCTTTAATAATTGGATTGTGTGAGAGCACTACCGCATGAAAGCACAGCGGTGCCTATATACACGCGTGTGCAGTTCAGGACTTTTTTTTTTCTTTTTCTTTTTCGCTATAGATGAAATCCCCACCCCCACCCCAGATCCTTCCACTGAAAGCATCTTGCCACGAGGTAACTCTTATCGCGACCTCCTCCTGAGGATTCACGAAGTGAAAATAAATGGCCAGCTGACGCGGGAGGCTGAATTCCAAGTTGGTGTGTTCCGATGTAAGGGAATGTGTTGCAATGGAACTTGTAACTTATTGTGACACTGTTACTGGCAGTTTATTGCTTTGATCAGAACGAAAACATTTACCTTCACGGAAGAATAGACTGACCTCATGGACAACGTAGAAGAGGAAGACCGAGCGGCGGGTGAAGGAGAAGGATAGGGGAGGAAGCTCAAACAGTCGGAAAGACTTGGAGAGAGGTGAAGGCAAGAGATAACAGCGTCCGCCGGCTTTGCTTCGTGGAGGGACTGACTTTAAACGTAGAGTTGGGGATGTAGTGTGCCCATCTTGGGACCTTCGGTGGTAACGTAGCAACGTAATGATATACTTATAATGTTTAAAAATAATCACCAATGTACCCCTGAAACGGAAATGTGAAGAAAAATCGAGCGTCTACAGTGGTTTTATTGCCTGCTATTGGAGCGGTCTTAACGTCCTAATTTGCATCAGAAGTTTTTGTTATTGTGACGATAAACTTTTGTTACGGCGTCCCGACGTTACGAATTTGGCACTGCTGATGTCACTTTCTACAATGAGACATGCTCATCACATCGAACCTGCTTTGAACAGAATCCGGATGAACCAGAAGACTGGCTAAGCAGTTGGTACCTATGTTTGGATTCGAAATGCTCTATGTAGCAGTACGCACCTTGAAGCGCACTGTCTAGGGCCTTCTCTGAGCATCATAGTCACTGCACTATTTAGGATGCATGTGGATTTGGACCACACAGACCCTAGGATCGCAGATTTGAATCACGCTTGGGGTATAAATTTGGGTTGCCTTCGCTTTTTGACGGTGTTGGGTTTTCCTGAAGTCTTGTCGATTAGCCGATGTTTGCTTTGTCCTAGGGGACCCACCAAAATATATGAACGGTTTATTACTTCAGAATCACTTACAGAGGACTAAAAACTTCTCAAGACGGAGAACAAGGCTTAGAAGAAAGGGAATAATGGGAAGGAGAAAGAGAAGAAGAAACAATTTTTTACTCTTGTGTTCATGAAAGTTTGCCGATGTACCTTTTCCTGACCCACCCAATCAAATTCAAACATTAACTACAAACTGCTTGTCTGAGACGTGGTTTAATATTACCCTTCCATCTTTGCCTGCTGATATCTTCCCTTGATGTTTCACACTCAGAATGTTTTATGTGTTTGTTCCCTCGTTAATTTATAAGCGTAAACATTTTTCCACTCTCGAAACTTGTCGTGATTCTATGGCATTTTCTTTCGGAAGTGTTTTAGTGTGCGATTATTCGGACCACATCAGAGCCGTCTTCTAGGATGCATTCGCTGTTTTCCCCTTGTCTCAGGGATGTTCGCGAGTACAGCGTTGCCAGTTTCCTTGAGAAATTAACAGATGTAGTAGGACAACGTTTGTGCGATTTCTAAAGATTGTTTCGCGGAACCAAATCGTAAAGTCTGTTGCTATCGACATCTGTTCACGCTGGCGGTGATCTCCGTATAAGCCGCGTGCCAACTTAGGGCGCGTGGATGCTTCGGCTGTGTAAACAAATGACCGAGCGGACGTGAAGCCGAGTTCATTCCGATGTTCGCAAGAGATGTTCAAATACGTTTCAGCCATGTAGACGGACAGGCGTACCCCCTTGTGGAGGTGATTTGCCAGTCTTAAGCGGCGGTGAATTCTTTTTGCGAATTTTAATAATTGATGGAATAATTTAGCCTGTTTGGAGTCTGTAAACTTTATTCCGTATACAATGTGTGGCTTCGAACGACGGAAGCACGGTCAGTTGAAACTCTATACATCGAATTTTAGTACCTGGAACACACGTCAAGGTAGTGAGTACTGATATTTTAAAGTTGTCGTGAGATTGCAACTAGGAGTTCTGGAAGTGATGTCAGAATTTCCTCCTCCTTCACGTAATCTATGTGATGAGGGCAGAAAGATCAGGCATGCAGATAATAATTATGTAGTATACCGATTCATTTCCATCCGTGATTTTCGCAGATGTAGACGTCAGTTTTGTCAGTGGTGTCAAAGATTCGCACCTTCGCGATGCTTATAATTGTTTAAGATCACATATGACATGTGATACAAAATCTTTTCTCTAAACAACCCGGCGTGATAATATTTAAAATATAGTGAAGTAATCCGTCAGTCACAACTAAACGCTTGTATTGTTTTTAGAATTTAGTATTCTTCACGACTTGTTTTGGCCAACCTGGCCAACTTCAGGTAATACATAATATACGTATACAAAATGCCTGGGAGGAAATTAGTAACATGAAGTACTATAAAAGTCAATAGGATCTCATGTTTAAATAAACGATAATAGCGTATTCAATACCATAATTTTTATGTATGTCCCAGTGGCACCTTGCTAATATTAACGTAAGCTGGATTAACCTCCCGTTTGCGGTCTCATCTTTGCAATCTCTGTCCGAGAATCAAACTGCTTGCTGTGACCGGTCGCAGGACATTCCTTGCCTTGTGGATGTAACGGACATTATGCGTTAACGCACACCCCTTCCCCCCCACCTTATTGGTACCTTATATCGAAGGTTTATTGCACTCTGTTTTGAGAAGTAATTTTAAACCAAGGCAAATTTTAGATTAGGAGTATGCATTTTTAATCTTCTCCTACAATTTTAAATTCTATTAATATAAATTTTTACTTTTGTGAAATTGCAGTGTATTTTCTTTAAATAAAAAATAAAGATAGGGAAGGAGGACCCAAAACTATACTTTTCCTAGCACCTGGCATTGATTTCAAGTGGCGTTGATGTGTACAGAGATTAATGGTTCAGTACTGAAAATTCTAACTCCAGGAGACGAACTAGTGATACATACACTCAAGAACTATTGGAATCCTTTGCGTTAGTGTGTAAGATATCTGGGTGGCCGAGAATTGTAGGAAAGAATTCGAAGCCCACACATTGCTTTGTAGTTTGTTTGATGATGAATGGTGTATTGCAAGTCAAAGGATGTTAGTTTCCACGCCTTAAGAACCAAAGGAGAAGCAAGACATAGTGACGAGTGGAATGCACTGCCATTGGCTAGTTAAGCATGCAAAATGACCATACAAACACATTCCTGGTTTTCATTTTAATGAGACGCCACTGTGTACAGAAACTCCCTTGACGTCTTCCTGCTCGTATTATGGTAACGAATAGGGTGTGTTGGTACACAACAACTGCTAAGGGTCCATAGTCGTGTTTTTTGCAAGATCCACCGACTCCAAAGTAGTCAACGACATATGAAGAACTTTCAGCGTTGTTTCCTTAACGGAAAGATTCTCTAACAGGAAATGTCCGACCTCCAGTCAACTTTTGCCAATGTAATCAACGTTTATTAACGTGTTTTATGAAAGAAATGCGAACGGACCTTTGAGTTTATTCCAACGATGACAATAAAGATTACATCTTCTGGAATATGACGCTGTGCAAATTTGTTTGAAAATACTAGCGATTCGGTGTGTCATCTTCAAGTTTTGGGTAATCATTGGACTGAAACGGAATAGGAGGAATTTCAGTGGAATCACCATGACACTGAATCACCGTATTGTTAATATATGTATGTGCAGGCTATATCCACAGAAATGTAACACGTGTCTCAAGAGAAATACGTATCAAAACCGAGTGTATCAACGGTGTTCAGAAGATTCAGTTAAAATTACGACGTTCAAGCGTCTGAATGAATATCTGCAATATCTCAGTGCAGTAATTGAAGCTGAGAAGCGGTAACCATACCATTGGAACGTTTCTTGGATGTTTAGCTAAACGAGGCCGTGATTAGGGTCATCTAGGCCTGTGTCATGTAAGCCTGCGTGTGATACTCCGAAACGCCATTTCACATGAGGCGCGAAACAGAGCCCTTTGTCGCAAACGTGCTATGAAGTGCTGAATGTTTAAAACAACCGCGGATGTTATTAGACTTTCTGTGACGTGCAGAATAAATGTAATGTTAAAGTCAAAAATCTTCGGAAAATATGATACGAATAAATATGCGGTAGTATATGCTGCGTATACAGGGTGACGCAAGTCACTTGACATTAAACGAATCATTTGTTCACTTGTGTTAGGCGGAACAAATGTGGTTTGTTTAACAATGAACACAACGGGATGTCTTACATAAAGATTGCTGTTACTAGTCAGTATCATTCCATCGGTCAGTACAAGAATCCAAAAAGGAAGGTCCAAAAATGTAATTTAAACGTATACTTTAACAAAGAGTGTGTTAGTAGAGTTGTTTTGTGTTAGACTGAACAAATGTGGTTTGTTTGATAGTAAACACAACGGGATGACTTCAATAAAGATTGCTATCCTTTGACACTAAAGGCAACATGTTAATTGAACTTTACGGACACGATACTTACGTTTATTGACTATTTAAAACGTTCATTGTCTTCCTTCTACACTGACATATTGTCTGACCTTTCCTGAACGATTAAACACGACGCTTCAAGAAGACGACAAAATTTTTATATGTACAGCCATTCTGTTGTTAAAACGTCGAGTGCCAAGTGATTTTTGCACCCGCCATATGCATACAGGATATGTGCGAAAGCGAAATGGGTTTCCTGCTTATGTGGTAATGTCATGTAATGTGATGTTTTGCACCTCCGTGAAATACCTCGATTTGCATCTCTCTCTCCCTCTCTCTCTCTCTCTCTCTCTCTCTCTCTCTCCCCCTCCTCTCACACTTAAAGCCGATGTCTTCTGCCAAGCCCCGCTTTTCGGGAGGGGGGGGGGGGGGGCGAAAAGCGTGTTTTTTTTACTTTTTTTTGGTGAATAATTTTAAAATTTTTTTATAATTTTTTTTTTAAAAAATTTTTTTT
>Ga0123357_10003721_pt1 | contig 17616 bp, 10 predicted proteins | sample TergutEmb28metaG_FD_89873 | JGI IMG/M metagenome (GOLD analysis project Ga0123357, IMG submission 89873) | Embiratermes neotenicus P4 segment gut microbial communities from Petit-Saut dam, French Guiana - Emb289 P4 | ecosystem: Host-associated > Arthropoda: Insects > Digestive system > Gut ... | reverse complement strand
ACGATTTCGAAGAACATTTTGCTTCAATACGTAGGGTTTCCTGAATAGAGGCAACAGGTTCCCGCAAACTGTGGATACCTTTCTACCAAATCACACTGCAGCGATATTGACTTTACCTGTCGGAACACAGGATCCGCCCTTCGAAAATATTGTCTGTGTGACTCACGTGCTGCATTACTTTATCTTATCAAACTGCAAAGTTAAACCTATGTTTGGATTCCAGGATAGGGTAGCCCTTGCTTCTGTGAATCCATTCGATTCAAGTAGAGAGTCTCGCTCAGAAAGTACGTATTTATTACTCAGCAGGCTTTAAATTTCGAACACAAGGTTGTTTTTGTACGTGAAGAAGGAAAGAGCAATCATGTCTGTTAGAAGCGCGTTGTGCTTGCTGGTAGTGCTAACCTGCTACCTTGACAATTCAGTGCTGGCAGGTGAGTTACGTTGGGCAGGTTTTCATTGCATGGTAAGATACGGCGAGGCAACATGATGGGAGAAACCATATTTTCCACGTAAAATACAGGCATGTTCTGTATATTATGGAAGTGGGTCTCACTTTAGTCAGATCTTGTATCCTATTCAGTTCCTATAACACCGATTTATATCTTGTCAGATATAATAATTATTATTATTTAGCAGGTTGTACAATGTTTCCACATCTTCCTGCGCCCATTTAACAATTATATTATCCTCTTCCTCCAGTTGCTTCTGTCATTACAGTCTTCTTCCAGTAATCCCTTTTCTCCCATCAGTCCTCTAATCCCTTGCGCCCAGGTAAGTTTAGGTCTACCTTGTTTTCTTCTTCCTGGTGGGCTCCATTTCATAACTTCTTTTGGTAATCTCCCCTCTTCCATTCTTTGAACATGTCCATACCATTGAAGTTGTTTGATTTTAATATAATCTAAAAGAGACCTTACTACATTCATTTTTTGTTTAATAATAGTATTCCTAATTTTGTCCTTCCTGGAAATTCAAGGTGAGCGTCGCCAAAAGTCCATTTCTGTGGAATTTAGTTTTCCTACCGTTTTTGCTTTTAAACACCATGTTTCTGCTGTATATGTAATTGTACTTTTAACTATTGCATGATAAATATGAGTCTTTGTTTTGGGGGTCACATCATGGTCCCACAAAATGCTGTTTAGCTTTGTTGTAGCTGCCCATCATCTATTAATTCTATCATTAATTTCTGGTTCGTGATTTTCATCTTTGGTCATTCTTACCCCCAAACAGTTATATTCATTTACATGACTTATTATCCTCTTCCCATCTTCCAGTTGTAAATCTCTCAATGTGTCTCCTATGGCCATATATTTAGTTTTATTAACATTTAGTTTTAAGCCCCGCAATTCATACTCCTCTATTAATTTCCTTGTTATGTATTCTAAATCCTCATAATCGTGTGCAATTAGTAATTGGTCATCTGCAAATAACATTGAATATATTGTTGTATCCTGAATCTCCAATCCCATCTTTGCACATTTCTTCTGCTAATTTTCTAAAACCTTCTGAATAAATATTTTAAACAAAATGGGCGATAAACAACATCCTTGTCATAGTACTTTTGTTATATAAAATCCTGAAGAAAGTTGTTTCCCTATTTTCATTTTGGAAAAAGAGTTTTCATACAATCTCTGTATTGCCCTAATAATACTATTTCTAATATTGTAGCGTTCTAAAGTGTGTCATAAATTTTTCAGGGGCACACTGTCATATGCTTTCTCTAAATCTACAAATAAGTTTAGTGGTTGAGTAACAGCCATTTTTTTTCTCTGTCAGTTGCCTTAAACCCAATATATGGTCAACTGTGGATCGACCTGCCCTAAATCCTACTTGTTCTTCTGTTTCTATCTGGGAAAATTCTTGTTCCAAAAAAGTTTAACAATTTTTCCATATAATTGACTAAAAATATTCAATACTGTAATTCCTCTGTAGTTTTCATATTCATCCTTCTTTCCTTTTTTATAAATAGCTGAAATATGTCCTATTTCCCAATCATTGGGAATTTCATCATCATTTACGCAACGTTAAAAAATTTGTCTTAATAGCTCATATAACTTCTCAGTTCCTGATTTTAGTAATTTTGCAGGTACTCCTCCAACTCCACATGATGTGTTACTTTTTAAGGACTTAACTGTAATTTTAACTATTTTTATATCTAAATTAATTTTATCCATTCCTATTTCATTCATACCTTCTAATTCAGTTTCTTGCTTTCCTAAATAGCGTTCCCTATTTTCTGTTAAAAATCCTTTAAAATATAGTTCCCATTTGCCAATGGATATGGAGTTAAAACATTGTCCTCCATTTTCATTTTTCCTTAAATTCTTCAGTATTCTCCATGCTTCTGTGCTTCATTTACCATCCAAGTGGCTTTCTACTATAGAACATGTCGTTTCCCAGCTTTTATTTTTCTCTTTTTTTTATCCTTTTTCCATTTTTCCTTTCATCCTTCTAAGCTCTATCCTGTCCCGTGGGTTTTTTTAACTAATCCATTTCAAATATTTTTCTCTTTTTTCTTTTACCAATTGTCCAATTTCTTCATTCCAGCAATAAAACGGCTTGGTTTTACTTCTGAAGATTTTCTCTCCTAATGCTTCTTTCGCTGCTTGGTGAATGTATTTAACAAGATGTTGGTAACATTCTTCTGTATTTTCAAAATTGCACTCTCCAAATTTCTCATCTAATCTCTTCTTATATAAAAAAATGATACTGTCGTCTCTTAAACTATCTATATTATATAATGGTGATAGTAATAATTCTACTGCACAGTCTGTTGTGTTTTTCCTTGATTCATTTGCATTGTTTTTCCTATATGAAAACAATATTTTTGCATTCACTAAGTAATGGCCACTTCCAACAATCATTCCTCTACATTCTCTTACATCTTGAAATATTAAACCTGAATTTTGTCTTGCAATAATGTCATCTATTATAGATCTTAGCTCTTGTGTATCTTGGTGCCATGTGTACTGATGTATCCTCTTGCGTTTAAAATATCCATTCAAAATTTTTAATGAATTTTTTCACATATATCTATCAATTTATCACCAATATCTTTTATTACTTCTTCTCCAAATGGACCCACAACCAGGTTATTATTTTTTCCCCTGTTCTACTGTTAAAATCTCCTGCAATTAAAGTTTTCCTTTAGTTTCCTATTTCAACTATTACTTCATTTAATTTCCCCAAAAAATCTTCTTTTACTACAGCATTTTCATCAGCACTTATTGCATAAATTCCTAAAAATGCATAAATTCTTCCCAAATAAATTCATATGTAACTTTATAATATTTTCATTTATTGCCTCCCAAGTCATAATATATCTCTTGTGTCTCTTTTTAACTAAAATAGATACTCCTCACTTCGCTCTTTTCTCTTTTTGAACTCAACTAGAAAAGTGTAAGTAAGGTCCTAGTATTTCTACACCATTTCCTTTTTTCTTCATTTCTGTTAATATTGTAATGTCTTATTTTAATTCTTCCAAACACTTTACAATTTCTCCCGTTTTGTTTCTTATTCATTGTACATTCAGCATGTCTAATTGTATAGTCCTCTTACATAGATTATGTCGCTGTAGTTTGCATCTATCCAGAGTATTTCCAATGGGCTTTTTAGCAATTTTTTTTTTAATGAGCAGGGGACTGGCCTGCTGCATCAACCCCCAACCTGGAGGACCAGGTTTTTGATCAAGGTTTTCTTCCTCTAGCCCTTGATATACCAGTATCAAAGCGCAAGACAGCAGTGCTAGTTTTGGTCTGCCCTAGGTATTTTATTTCCCTGGTACCTGCCATATCTGCTGAGCATTCCCCTATCCACCACCGGGGGAGGCACCCAATTGAAGACTAGCAACTCCTCACAGGAGATATAACAATAATAATAATAATAATAATAATAATATGCATGTTACATTAATTACGAATACTATTACTAATTCTTCCCCTGCTGACAATCCACCCTCACAACTATCAGGATTGACATCCCAGCTGTTCATTCCATTGTGAAATAGCTGCAGAACTATATACAGTACCCTAGAAACATGATTTGTTACAGTCATATAATTCTAAATACTCTGTGTAAAGGTGGTAAATAATAATAATAATAATAATAATAATAATAATAATAATAATAATAATAATAATAATTTAATGGAGACTGAGAAGTGCAAGTGCCAATTATAAAGCCAACACAAGAACACACATACAACACATATAAATACAAATACACAAAATCTTAAAGGAACCCTAAACAAAAACAAATATAAAGACATTAAAATAACAACAATATTAATAGAGTACTGGGATAAAATCCCTAAATGCTGAAAACACTGAGAACTAGATTAGTGAATGCCATAAATTAGTACAGACTCCGTATGAACGTCTTTGCACACAAGATTAGCAGACAAAACACATCTAGCAGATGGAGAGTTTTCACTGCTACAATACACATACATACATACATACATACATACACACATACATCTATATATATACACATTCCATGGATCCATAAGTGTGTCATACAGACAGTAGGATGTGGCACAATTGATAAATACACAGGCGTATAAATTCAGAGTGTCAAATACTACAAACATTTTACAAAAACAGTATTATATATCATCTTTACACATAAAAAATTCATCTACAGGGTAGAAGGAGTGTGTATGTAGGTATTTTCTGTAGGGTGCTTTAAATTTTGCCGTGTCATTCTTGAGGATTTTCACAGTAAGTGGTAAACTGTTGAAAATTTTTATGCTAGCATAGAACATACTTTTTTGAAGACAAGATGGGTTGATATTTGGTCTGTGAAGATAATGATACTTCTTCTGTCTATTAATATTGTGTATAGATTAATTTGTTTGAAAAATTTCCTTACTATTGATAATGAAGTTAATTAATGAAAGTGTATATTCCCTTGGAGCAGGTAGAACCTATAATTGTTAAATAGACTTTTACATGGGGTTCTGAGTTGTACAAAGGCCATAATTCTGAAGATTTTCTTTTGTAAAGTGAAAATCTTCCCACTGCTAGAAAAGTTACCCCAAAAATTATTCCATATTTTATAAAATAATGAAAGTATTCATTGTAAATTGATTTAAGAGTGTTACTGTTCCTGATATGGACCAAACCTAATGGCATAGCATGTCCCACGTAACTTAGGAATTATTTACTTAACTTAGGAGTCATTTGCCCAGTTTGGTTCTTCCAGTTTATATGGTTATCAATTTGTAAACCAAGAGATATTGTGTTCACTGTCTCTTCTGCATAATTTTCTTTATAACCAATATGTAATGTAGAATGTGATGAATTCTTTGTTATGAATTTCATTACATTCCATTCATTTTATCTAAATTTAGAACTAAATTATTAGCAGCAAACCATTTAATCTTATGACAGAGAACTAAATTTGGCACCGAACAGAAGTCTTAGATATTTCTGCTTGAAATTACGACACTAGTATCATCAACAAATGATATTGGTTGTGATGCAGAGTTGATTTTCAGGGAAGGTCACTTACATATAAATACTGAACAATAGAGCCCTAGAATTGATCCTTGGGTAACTTCATGTTTCAATGTACCCAATTTAGAGAAAAAATTGTGAGCTGTACCAGATGATTTTACTTCAAATTTCGGTCTTCTATTAGTTAAATAGGACCTGAACCAATATGCAGAAACTCCTCAAATTCCATAGAAATTTAATTTAGTTCACAAAATTTCATGTTTCACGCAATCAAAAGCCTTTGCTAGGTCACAGAAAATTCCTCCAACATTCATTTTTGTTTAATAGATTTGAATACACTTATCTCCTGGTCTTAAGGCGGCATCTTCAGCTGATATCCCTTTCCTAAAACTGCACTCTTCTGTAACCAGTATGTTGTTAGTAGGCAGGTGTTGGCTTAATCTACTCTGTATAGTTTCCTTGAGTACCTTAGAAAAAACCGTTAATAATGATGTAGGCCTCTAATTTATTATACTAGTTTTGTTTCCTTTCTTGCAGAGTGGTTTTATTACTGCAATTTTAAGACGGTCAGGAAAAAATACCTGTATATAGCGAGTGATTGTAAACGTAGCTTAATGGGTAACTAATGAGAGATGTACAAGCTTTTAATATTTTACTTGTTATTTCATCGTACCCTAATGATTTTTTTTTTTGGTTTTAGGGAAAGAAAGGTACTTTTTATTTCAGCTTTAGTAGTTTGGATTACTTTTATGCTAGGGAGGTTTCCAGGCAATGAATCTTTTAGAATTCAGATATCATCACCTTTCTCTATTTGTTGAATGTTTAATTCTTTAGTACCTGTTACAAAGAAATTATTGAAGGCACTAGCCACGTCTGTTGGATCCTTTAAATAATTTATCTATTTATCTATTCTCAATGCCATATAAATTGCTTTACACATAATTTTGCAGCCATTTCCAGTTATTTACGCATCTTCTCCCTTACATTACGCTTCACCGGTAGATATAAATAATCGGGTCCCCACAAATGGTTCGGCCTTCGCGGACATAACCAAAGTACAATCTGCCGTAGTCATGGTGTTCACGTTGGAGTTCGTAGCGTAACGGTTAACCACCGCCACCACCACCCTCAACACCACCACTCTCCCTCCCAGCATGGAACCAAACCGAACCGAAAATAATCGCTCTGCTAACATTTCGGTTGTTTCGTTGCGTGTCGTTTCGCTTCTGTTCATGCCAGTGTAGGCCAGGTCGACGAGAAAAGGCACAATGTTTGACTTTTAAGTAATGTCCTTGATGTTCTAAACTATTTTTGGAGAGATGAGTGCTTCTTAAATAATTATTTTAAAAATTCCTGTCTGCGTCAAACTTTTATAACGAACTGATTCAGACACTGATGTTTTGGTAATATTTTGCACATTATTTTCATTTGCGTTGCGGTTCCGTTCTGTGAAATGTGCGCTGGTCTGTAATATATTACATTCGTCAGCCAAGATTTCACGTCCGCCCAGACTGAATGTGTAAGTTTGAGAACTTTTTGATAAAATGGGGATCTCGGCAGCTTTTGACGATAAGTAGCTATGGTTTCATCAAATAAGAAAGTCTTTTTAGTCGGTTTGTAAGCTCTTATTGTTTCATTAAGTTGCTGCATATGTTTCACGCTGTTTCGCAAGAATGTACAGTTTCTCCTACACTAAAGAGTAAATCGTTTGACTTTATTTGCAATCGATGTTGGTTTTCATCCTTCTGTATGATATGTTGGGAGGTATCATCAATCACAGAAAGAAAACTTGAGCCCAAATTAGGAACTAAAATTTCTCTTACAGCCAACGACTGTAATTTTCGCCCTTTATTTCATTGTAGTATTCCTCTGTGTTCTGGTTCGACTTCAGGACACCCTTCAAGTCAAGAATGGCTTCTTGTATGTATATCTTGCCTCGTACACAGACAGATGACCTTTGACCTATACTTTTTCAGGACTATGCGGTGTGATACCAGCATATATTTTAGGTCGTGCTGTTCAAAAAAGACCAAATTTCTTCACAAGTTTTCTTGAGGTGCTGCTACCGCCCTTAATACTAATCCTGCCTCTCAATTTCGGTAGCATTTAGGGACGGTTGGTGACATTTCTTCTTGCAGATAAAATTCACGAATTGTGTGCCTAATGACAACGTTATTGAAATTATCTATCACAAGTTTAGGACTTTGTGTGTCTTGTCGGCTGGAATGAATGACGTTACTTGTGTTTCGCGCTTTATCTGCTGTCCCAGAATTCTTGAAGTTCTCATTTTGGGAAACTTAAGTTGCCTCTTTCACCCACTTTTTCACTTCCAACGGGTGTTTTCTGTAGTGTTCGAGAACTTGTCCCTTTACGTCCTCTGTTTCTTTCTTCATAAAATTGTACACATTCGGAAGAACGTTCCGCGTTTGTCACCGTTTCGTCGAAGGATGCGTTTTCGAATGTAATAGTAGCATAAATTACTTGGCTTGCAACTCACAACGCTCAATTAACATTACCATCCTTCTTAATTGAGGACAGGTTCTGCACAGTGAACCTTACCGAACTGGCGGAAGAAAAAAAGCAATATCCTGCCTTAATATTTTGCAACTTCCGCTTATGTCATCACTACTCATTAGATTGCAACAGAATACACTTTAACGACAGTATTATCTCCCGTACACAGAGAGGGCCGATCACCAGCTGCGCTAGGTGCTTCACAGAAAAAAACTAGCATTTCACCAACATGGCCATGCCTGTCGGCCCACCTTCTGAGTGCAAGTTCCGTATCTACTTGTTAAGAGTGAGGTTAAACACAAGGAATAGATCCCAATTCAAAAAAGTTAGGGAAACATTATTTACAATCGCAATATCTTGTCTTCGAGACTTCGATATAACTTCATCGTTTATAGAGCACTGTCTTGTTTTGCCTCTTTCCATTTCTACTACTGTCGCAAAATCTTGTCTTTCGGGCTTACCAACGAGGCTAACAATCTATTCATGAAAGTCCATCCGCTGCTTTCAGGACTCTCACCGTTCCACATTTTGCATGACATTATTAAACCCCCTGCTGCTGATCCTTAAGCAGTTCTGCCTGGGTGTTAATGTTCTATTATAATCGCTTCTCTTCCTGCTTCCTTTCTTTAACGTTTCCATCCTCATGTACGTCACTAAAATTTAATCACGTAACCGATACCACCAGGTCATAAGGAGTTTTCCCAGAACACTAACTGGCGATAGCGAGGGACCGATCTAACATCTGCCTCGAAATGTGCTCAGCGTCAATTACAGTCAATTATAAAGGGCATATTATAGGGCAGAAAGCAGGGAAACGTGTGGTACTTTCCCATCATGTCGGAGATAGGCAAAGCAGTGAAAATAAAAGTCATAAATCCAATGGCATATTCTCTGTTCATATATGAGCAATTACAGTCCTCTTACGAAGCTTAGAATGAAAGACCAATGATTTCCTTACCAAATCATACCGGAGCTAATGTGTTTGAAAGAGTCGCGGAGGGAACGATTTTGACCAAATTATGAGAACTTAATTTGGTACGGGGAAAACTAATCGACCTAGAGACCAAAAACTCCACGAGAGCTAGTTTCTCGAGATTTCCAAAGAGCGCACAAAAGTTAATAAAAGTATTCACAGTGTTCTTTGCGTTGCGATTTGACGTGGAATCGCACTACGTGCTACTTTTCAGCCTGTGCGTTTTTCATTACCAAAATCCATGTATGAACGTCAGTCCGCTATGGACAAAAAAGGACACAATTATGAACGCTTACTTGTGTTCTTTTGGAAGCGATGCTAAATTCATGTTTGTTCCGAATTGGGTTTAGACGGCCTTCTTTTACAGGCACGTTCAGAGCGCCGTAATTTGAAAAACGTTTATACAGCCGCGTTCCCACGACTGGTATATTTGACAAATGCGCCGACAACTGTGCATTTTACAAGACGCCAAGCATGTAAGTGTCATACTGTTTCAGCGATTGGGTTATTTAGCATAAATTTTTGTCCTAGTACATTTGCCGGATATTTGGTCACTGTGATCGCTTTCCCACACCACATAATTTTCTAAGTCAGTGTTTCCCGACCTTCCTTCCATGGAGGAACCCCCACCTCTGAAAACGCTCATAAGCCAGAAAAATTTGAGAGCCGGGAGAGCGGTTCAATTTTTGCTAAATTACTGCCAAGAAAATTCATTTGTAAATATATATAAAGTCAGCTTACTTTGTAAGAAAAATGAAACACTTTCCTGTCTTTCGATGAATATTTGATATTTTTCATTGTATTTCAAATTTCGCAATTTTTAAGTTTTATCCCACAGATTTTCGTGGAACCGTTAATGATGTCATGCAGAACCCTGGTTGGGAAACACCGCTCTAAGGTACAGAGACTCCCAGATCTGACCACCGTCCCGTCCACATCGTCAGCGATTCATCCACTGACTCACACGCATTACTTATTCTGTGTTTTTGTCATTTGAGTGGTAGGCCCGAGATCTAAGTGCAAAATCGGCGTATATTGTACAAATTGTAGGACATAAAAATCTCTCTGCTCACTAGTTCCGCAATTTCATTTAATTTCTTTCCGTTTATATCGAGTTTGCCACTAAATGGAGCAGGGGATCTTACACGATCTTCGCTATTTTGTTCGCTGACAGACAAATATTTCACAAACATATCACAGTAATGACTAAATCCACTCTGTGAATGAACATTCAACTCATTTTCTTCCGATAGTTTATGAAAACTCTCCTAATCTATTCGCATTTTTACTGGTCCCTACCATAACTTCTATAAGGAAGGTCTCGAACCCAGGCTAATACTTTGCAATAAAGCACATTCTTGTTATACTGAGAAGTATGAGAAAGAAAGAGGGAAAACTGGGCGTTTACATACGCGAAAATCGTCGCACATACAGTCCCAGAAGCATGCATGGCAAAGCATAATTTCCATCGCTCCAGCTACGTTGAATCGAGTGATAAGCTACAAATTCATGGCACAGGAAATACCGCTGTAAGAATTACTGAAAATATCCTAGTGTGGCAAGTGGAGGCTAGAGATAATAGCATTGGAATTTCTTAACCAGGGATCAGGGTCAGACATCAAGTTTATCAGGCGCCGGGAATATTGACAGAAGAAAAATATTGATAGATAAAGTGTATGTCAAAAGCCCATTGTGTGAGATAACACTCAACGCGTCGTTTCGAACATTTACCAAGAAAAGCATTCCACTGGCAAAGAACAAATTTGCGACTAACAGTTTGTACCGCGTACCGCAGACGGCATCTCCCAGCCATGGGAAAACAGAGCATGTCAAATTTGAAGTCCCGCGTTGTTCCTTTCCTTCGTCCTCTTTATTTCTTTACAGTCAAACCAAGATTTACGAAGTTTCACCAGCAAATATTCTTTGATAGGAGAAACACCTACGACCACTTTAAAAAGCACGTACTTGCCTGTGATTTATTACCACTTACTTATAGAATTTGTACACAGGGTAAACAGGGTAAATATGCACATTATAAGCAAAAGTAAGTGACTGGGTATGGGAAGTATTTATGTATTATTTATTTGAATTTGGAGTTATTACGTACAATGATATTACGGTAAATATTGCAAATATTTTTTTTGAGAGAGAGTAAAATATTTATTTTGATGTTTATTTCATCACAAATATTTTTAGAAATGTAAGTGAGCCATGTTCCAACGCTTAAGCTGCAACAGTTTTTCTGCTTTTTACATCATTGTAGAATGCTAAAAATATGAATGCGGAATATGTTACGCACTATTCGAGGAAATAAACGTGTTTTGCATAATCGCAGTTACGTGAGAATGAGAAAGCCAGAATAAATCGTGTTTGGTCTTTATGAAATGCCGTGTACACTTCGGCACCCTAAGACAAGGCTGTATTCAGAAACAGAGTAATAAAATAGTAGTTAAACACGTTTATGTTGACACGAACGTGGCAGTAGACTGCCACAACACTGGCACTTGTGCGCAGGAGTAGAAAACAAGACAGACAATGTACGTCCAAAGTAACTTTGAGGCCCATTCATGTAGTCGTAATTTCCGAGGAAAACCAATAAGAATTACGTATTCTGAACGTGTGTTTGCAGCTTCACGAATCCAGTATGCAATGCAAATGCACCATATTGTCATTTGTGGCCTGTGCGACCGTACAACAATTTTCCCACATTATCTCATAAACGGCACTATTTTCGAAACAAAAAAAAGTATTGAACACAAAATATGTTTTAATTTTCTGTACAACTTTTGTCTCAAACAATTCTCCTTGTAAGTAGAATTCACCGAGATATTAAAATAAACGTACGTAGGTCTTCATGTAAAGTGCCCATTATTCTTGTCATATTTTAATGAAACGTGAATTTTATCGACTTTTTTAAAAATCCTTAAACATTAAATAAAAATCTGTGCAGTGGGAGCCGAGTTGTTGCACGCGAACAGGCGGGTAAACAGATGGAAGAACAGACATGACGAAGCTAATAGTCGTTTTTCGCAAATGTGCGAACGCGCGTAACAGCTCGTATGGTTTTCGCCTGCACGCTTGTTTCTGTATACTCTATACTCTTGTTTCCTTTCAGTCTGATGTGATTAACGAGACATACGGTAAATTTTTTTCCAAAATCTGAAGAGTGTAATTGACAGTGCATCTAAAATAAATAAACTTTAACATATATTTACTGGTAAGTAAAATGTACTTTTTCCTGATGTAAGATAGTGGTATCAAACGTTTAATTAAATCTCCCACACACATGTATCTATTTGTATATACTGATAACTGAGAAGAATCAGGTGAAGTTACTGTTTCGTTTAGGCAATGAGGATACTGAAAATATATCGTTGAACTGAGTAGAAACGAGCAAATGGAGAAGTGAATTCTTGAGTAAACAAGACAGGCGATGTACGTATAACGCAATATTGTGGGGTATTCGCGTAATCATTGTTGCAGTGGAAAACAATAGGTACTACATATTATAAGCGCGTGTTTTTAGCTTTGTTATCCAGCATGAAAAGTGCATGCGCCATGTTATGTCATCTGTGGCCTGTCCGTCTGTACCATATTTTTCCACATTTTCTCCTAAAAGGCACGATTTAAAAAAATATATATTATTTTACATGAAATGCGTGTTTTGATTTTCTCTACAAATTTCGTCTGAAACGTTTCTCATTCTAAGAAGAACTAAGAGAGGTATTATCATAAGATTGCATAGGCCTGTATGTAAATTCATCGCATTAATGTCAAAACTGGAATTTTCTCCACAGATTAAAAAAAAAAAAGAACTCAGATATCAACATCTGTACAGTTGGAGCCGACTTTTTCCATGCGGATGGGCAGACAGACAGACATGACGAAGTTAATTGTCCCTTTTCGCAATTTTGCGAAAACGCCTAGAAAGGGGTGTGCATGGAAATGTGCCCACAGAAAAATATTAAGCTGTAGAGATCAATCAGATGTTAGGTAGTTATTTAAACAGGGAAGACAATAAATGGTGCAGTGAAGTAAACGAAATGTAAATAGGAATAATCATTGATTATCCCCTAGTCTGCCATACGACAGGTCAAGAGATTCTTCGAAAGTGGGTTCTCCGCAGAGTACAATCTAGTGTTTCAGCTTTCAATTTCCAATATCCTCGCTTGTCTTTAAGGTCCTCCAATAGCTGCTTACGTCTTCTTCCTGTCACTTCTGTACTTCATTGTATCTTTCCTTTTAAAAAACATGCTTTAAAAGGCAGTTCATACGCAAGACGTGACCAATCCAGTTAGCCTTCCTTCTTTTTATTGTATGTCGGATATCCTTTTCTCCCTGATTCCGATATTCATTTTTCACAAGATCGGTCCAACTGATCTTCAGGGATAATACAAGCAATTAAACTAAAAGGGACTACCACTGTGGTAACCTGGTGTTAATCTCTTGATAGTCGTCAGAAACACTTACAAGTTTTAAAGTATAAATTACACGTTATCATCTTTATGCAGGGTATTTACAATTATATACCTGAAACAACTCATATTTCTAAGGTATATAGTGTTGCAGCTGTTCTTTAGTTACAGTACATGGCACATGAAATGCTATTTCCAATGCTGAATGTTTTGTAATTTTACATTAGTCCTTTCCTATGTATGTGTGCAGTGGCCACCATGGCTGTTCTCTGCAGTTCCTACAATCTTGATTTCTCGGTATCTTGCTTTGGTATTTTCTGAATGATTTTGATGGTACCAGCTAACCCTATTATTACTGGTATCACTTTTTTTACATTCTACGTGCATTCAGTTTCTATTGCAATGTCTTTATATTTTAGAATCTTCTCAGCTTCTTTCTTAATCACATTTCTGCCTCCTGATATTGCAACTTTTATTAGCGTACATATTCCATTTTCATGATCACGAACTCTAACATTCGGTTGAATGACTACCTTACCTTCATGACTTGTTTCCACTAATTTTGGTACATGTTCATACCAGTGTTCATTGTCTCATTTTACCCCCATTTTCATGCCTATGTAAAAGTGTAATTTATTATTATCATTATTATTTAATATGATGGAAAAGCCCTGTACAGAGAATTTGAAAACTGGTACAATATCGTGGTGTGGTAATTAATTATTCTACCATTTTCAAGCCGATACAATTGATACAATGCCTAAACCGCAAAAACACATTATGTTCTACGACACGTAACGCTGTACAAATACTTTATATTGTTCATGTCCGTGCACTAATATCATTATATCAAACAAATACCAACAAATGCACTAATATATTATTAAGTCACCACTTTATTAACACTACACGTCACTCCAACATATTTCAACCCTTAAAGGGCCATATTCAAGGAGTATATTTAGTACATTCTAGCAGCAAGATAAAAAAAATGAGTCACCTGATGTGAAAGTTTAAAAATGAATCACCAGATGTAAAAGTTCACATCATGTGGCTCATTATGCTGACCTTGCTGCTACAATGTATCAAATGCACTCCTTGAAGATGACCCTTTAGGGGTCGAAACATTTTGGAATGACGCGTAATATTAATAAAGTGGTAACTTAATAATATATGAGTGCATTTGTTGGTATTTGTTTGATATAGAGTAATAGTATATTACTTCTGAAACTCAACCCGCATTAAGAAAGTTGTCATATGTTCATGTTAAATCCTTTTATCGTAGGTCGTACTTGGAAGTTACGTATTTGCACACGTTACGTGCAGACTTTGTAAAGGAAGGTTTCCATGATAAGGCTTTCAAAACGTGACAAATATTTTGCTAAGCGAATCAAAATTTCGTGGTGTCGCAAGTGTTGGTCTGCTATCTCCGGTCCCTTGTAAGGTATTTCACTTCGTAATTGGTCGACCCCGTTTCGTCCGGATGTATAATTTGAAGAAAAGAACTTCGTCGCATCACACGTAGGAGCGCCTCGCCATTGTCATGGTCACTGATGCGACGGAGTGAAGTAGGGAGTTACTCACTAAGTTGTAGGAGTCCTTGTGGTCTCGTCAGGAAAACACCGGATAGTATACCTACTTTGAAACTGTCACACTACGAATTTCCTTGCACATCCTTTCAAACTCACCTCACAGATCAACCTGTTCTCTCACGCGACACTCTATAATCCTGCGGTTGATACGTCGTTGTTAAGAGTATGAATGATGTGTAGCATTATGCAAAATAATGCACGCTGCATAGGAGGTGACATGAAATTGGATAAATAAAGATCGCGCAAGACCAAAGGACAGATAGTTTAAAATCTGCTTAGCCTAAAGTTAGGTTTCTTGGTTGTACAAATATTTGGACCTATCACAGACTAAATCAATTTTCATACGCACTGTTCATTTCTGGAATCAAACGATCTTTATCTTCAAACGGAGGTGGTGGGCACCACTGATCATTTGGTAAATTTATACCTGATGCGTTATATTCCAACAATCGGCAAGATTGGTGACAATACAAGTTCAAACTGTTTAGGCGATTTCCCTAGTCTGTACGAAAAAAATTGTGTAGGCTATCATCGTCACCTTGTGTGTGTGTGTTTGTGTGTGTGTGTGTATGTGTGTGTGCGCGCGCGCGCGCGCGTGCGCGTGTATGTATATATATATATACATATATAATACAGATACATTATGTTAATTGTCAACAGTCCCTATTTCTTCCGGGTCGCTATTTTATCTGCTTGGCAGCGAGATTTCTACGAGACATGTGCTGTCGCTGTGCCGATTCCATTGGAATATCGCGTGCTTTTTATGATGCGTATGCAAAATAAAATCATGCAAGCAACAATGTCGTAAAATCGTCAGAAATTTCCTCATGCGGCTTTTCAAAAGAGGGCACCAGTTTACTATCATGTGACAGGTTTCGAGAAGCAGGTAACATTCTAGACAGTAAAAGAACACATGGCAGATTTGAGGCCTCTAACAAAATGATCGGCTCAACTTGTAAAAATAAACTGGAGTGCCTGCGCCATCAGAGCAAAATGCATTTGCATTCAGATACCAGAGCGGTAGTTCACAAATTCTACGACACTATTGTGAAGTAAGATCAAATTTTGTGAACTGGAAGCTGCTTGGCGTGCATTTTGGACAAATAAAACCCTGCACATGACACGGTTAGCAGCGAAGCTAGTTCTGTATCTATGGGTACGTGAATTCTCAAAGGAAGAGGTTTCTCATGCTAACCGACCCAGTGCCATCACATAATTTAAGGTTGGTGCGTGATGTGCCAAGAGTTCAGCTGCGACTAGTGGACCCCTTTTTAGGAAAGTTCGCAAAGAGAAAATCGACTATTGGCATCGTCATGTACATTCCTGATCCAGCCTTAAAAATTTGGAAGTTGATGTCATTTAAATAACTCACATCTTGAAATTCCCTTCCGTTATTTTCCTAAGTCCCCCTAACTGGCTTCGTCTCATCAGGTTTTCCAATCAAATTTCTGCTTAAATTTTTAATTTTCCGTGCACGTTGTCTTCTTTATCTGGCCGACCTAATCAGATACTTGTAAAGGACATATCATGAGACGCCTCAGTATGATAGTTCTGTATTCGATGACGACACACAGAATATTAACTAAGGGATACCTCGTGTTTTCCATAAGAAGACACAAATCATTTGGGAAGTGGTACTGTGCCGTTGGGCTAGTAGTCCCCGACGTTATGAAGAACCGTGATTTCTTTTGTCCTGAAGGTCAGGTAATCCAAGTCATTGAAGAAGAAGATATTATTATCCTTACAAATTCGGGAACCACTCGCCTAACGACACAGCATCAGATCCCAGAAAGTCTCACATCTCTTCCATACCCTCATCAGAATATGAGCCTACGGTCTTGCAGTTCCTCTGTTTCACCTACACGTGTTTGCCTCTCAATTGTATTGTATACGTTATTCACATTTCTTTTAATCAGCACCTTAAACGAAAGTTGAATGTAGAATCGTGTGCACTTGTATTGGTCACGTTTTAAGTGTAACCATTTTGAATGTTCTATTCTCACATTAAAACAGACTACCAGTGCTTATGAATGAAGCTCAGACATACATAGTGGAGAGTGTCAATTCTAATTTAAATTCTCATTACAGCTATAGGAGACGCCTGCACTACATCTGACAACTGTAGACCCGTGAACAACACAGCATGCGTGGGCGGAGTTTGTACTTGCCTCACCAATTTTGTTGCTGATAGTGGTAACACCCAGTGTCTTCCCAGTAAGTTATTAACCATATGCTGTGTTTTACAGAAGCCTAGCAAACTCTACGACTAAATTCATAGTCATGAACTTGATCCACTGACAACCACATAAATTCGCTTGTTCAAAACTTACCATCTGTCCTCACTGCGAGATTTGAATTTCTCGCGGCGGCATCTTCAAACGTCACTGCAGCCCCTGGAATGTGCACCGTGTACTACAGTACAGACGTTTCAGACGAACATGTGGTCTCTACCGTCGGAATAGAACAGAATAGAGGAATGCATTTCTACAACGACAATGAAAGCAGCTGATTGCTCTGAAATGTCGGTACTTTTGTACAAAAATACATGGTACAGTAAAACCTGTCTAACTTGACCACCGACGGTTCCTGAAAAAGTGGTCAACATAAGCAAGTGGTCAACTTACACAAATGTGTCCCAAAATAACTTTTATACTCGTATTTTATTT
>Ga0123357_10003720_pt1 | contig 17618 bp, 17 predicted proteins | sample TergutEmb28metaG_FD_89873 | JGI IMG/M metagenome (GOLD analysis project Ga0123357, IMG submission 89873) | Embiratermes neotenicus P4 segment gut microbial communities from Petit-Saut dam, French Guiana - Emb289 P4 | ecosystem: Host-associated > Arthropoda: Insects > Digestive system > Gut ... | reverse complement strand
GCGGGATGGATGGCAAGGCGGAGGAGGGAGCGATAGTGGGCTATCGTGACCGACGACAACGAAGTCAGGCGCCCGATCCGGTGCGATCCGAACGGCAAGCCAATTCTGTTACAGTGCACTAGCTCGCCGGAGCGGCCAACCAGAGGTTGCCGAACGTCCAGACTAGGACTATTGCACCAAGCACGAAGCGATATATCGCGAATACCATCAGGCTGCGCTTCTTCAGGAAGTCGAGCAGGAACTTGATGACACCTAGGCCGACGAGGAATGAGACCACGATGCCGACGATCATCGCGCCCGTGCCGCCGACAGCGGCCAGTGCCGCAGCGGCCGTGGGGTCGGAGTGCATCTTCAGGAAGTGGTAGCCCGCGTCGCCAGCGATGATCGGCAGCGACAGCAGGAAGGTGAACTCGGCCGCCGTCTCGCGGTTGACGCCCAACGCCCGGCCAGCCGTGATGGTGATGCCGGACCGGGAAACGCCCGGGACAATGGCCAGGCATTGCGCTAGCCCGATAAGGATACCGGTCTTGACGTTGATGCCCGTCAAATCGGTGACGCGGCTGGCCGACGAGCGGTCGACCGCCCACAGGATCGCGCCCATGAAGATCAGGCAAACGCCGATGATGTAGGGGTCGTCCTGAAGCGGGGCGATCTTGTCGTTCAACAGCACGCCCACCAGCGAAGCCGGGATCGTCGACACGACGATGATCCAAAACAGAATGCCGTAGGGCGATTTCGGCTTGGTGAAACCCGCCTTGATCAACTGAACCCAGCGCCGCCAGAAGAAGACGATGACGGCTGCGGCCGTTCCCACATGCAACGCCACATCGAACCCCATGCCGCCGTACGACCAGCCGAAGAACTTGGGAATCAGCGTCAGGTGCGCGGTACTGGAGATCGGCAAAAACTCCGTGATGCCCTGGACGATGCCGTAGACGACGGCATGGAAGAAATCGACAAGATTCATGTGGGGCTCCTACTCGAAGGGCAAGGCAATCTTACGCGAAGATTCTGTGCGCCTCACATCACGACCGCTCCAGCGGACGGCGCCGTCCCTGTCACGCGGCAAACAAAAAACGGGCGCCAATCTTGAAGGATGACACATGTCACTGCTCGTCACGCTGCGTTGTACTGTCGTATTGTTGGCCCACGCGCGAGGAGACAAAATGTCAACAGATGCATCCACGACCGCCCAGAATGGCGGAGTCGAACAATTTGGCTACAAGCAAGAACTGAAGCGAAGGCTGAGCTTTGCCGACTTGCTGGTTTATGGCCTGATCTTCATGGTGCCGATAGCGCCGTTCGCCATTTTCGGCAGCGTATTCCAGGCGTCGGGCGGCATGGTTGCCCTGGCGTATCTGGTCGGAATGGTCGGAATGATGCTGACGGCGAACGCCTACCACCACATGGCACAGGAGTATCCGATGTCTGGCTCGGTGTACACCTATGTCGGGCGGGGCATGGCCCGGCCTGTCGGGTTCGTCGCCGGCTGGATGATCCTGCTCGACTATATCCTTGTCCCGACGCTTTTGTATACCGCCGCCGCCATGGCCCTCCAGGGTATGCTGCCGGGCGTCCCGATCTGGCTTTGGGTGGTCATCTTCGTCGTACTGAACACCGTCATCAACTACATGGGCATCGAGTTCACCGCCGGCGCCAACAAGATAATGCTGGTACTGGAACTGATCGTCTTGGCGATCTTCCTCGTCATCGGCCTCGTGGCCGTCGCCCACGGCAAAGGCCAAGGCTTCAACTTCACCGCCTTCTTCAACTCGTCCCACTTCTCGATGGGCGTGATCTTCGCCGCAGTCTCCATCGCCGTCTTGTCATTCTTGGGCTTCGACGGCATCTCGACTCTGGCCGAAGAGAATGCCAGCGGTTCGACAAAAGCTGTCGGGCGCTCGATGGTTGCCGCCCTAGCGCTCTTGGGTGTTCTCTTCGTCGTCCAGACCTGGGTCGCAACAATGCTGACCCCGGCCGACGTGTCAGCAAACCTGATTGCCAACGGCGACCCGGCCGGGTCAGCATTCTATGACGCGGCCAAGCTAGCCGGTGGCAACTTCTTGTTCATCATGACATCCGTTGCCACGGCCATAGCGTGGGGCTTCGCCAACGCGCTGGCGGCGCAGGCCGCCACGTCCCGCCTGCTTTTCGCCATGGCCCGCGACCGTCAGCTGCCGCACATTCTGGCCACTGTCAGCAAGAACCGCGGCGTGCCGGTCGCGGCCACCTTCACGGTCGCCATCATTTCGCTCGTTCTGGGCATCTTCTTCGTCCTACTGCCCGACGGTTTGGGGACAATCTCGACCATGGTCAATTTCGGCGCTCTGACAGCATTCCTGCTGCTCAACATAACCATGGTGTGGCATTTCGCAATCAAGGGAAAGCACCCACACATCTTTGGCCACATCATTTTCCCCGTCCTCGGTGCGATCGTTTTGGCTTTCGTGTTGTGGAACGCTCGCATCGCGGCCCAGACGGTGGGCCTGATCTGGCTGGGGGTCGGCATCATCTTGGCCATCGTCTTGTACCGGCTGGGCCGTATGACCGACCCGATGCGCCAAGTCGTCGAGGCGTCCTCGCCACAGGCCACCGAGATCGAAGGAGGCTTGGAGTGATCCACACGCTAAACCCGACGCGCGATCAACTGGCATACACATTCGGCGGATACGAGCCGATCTTGACGATCGACCCCGGCGACTTCGTGCAGGTGTTTTCCGAGGATTGTTTCGGCGGCCAGATCACCTCACCCGATCAAGTGCCCAGCGAAACGGTGCGTGGTGATGAGGTCGACTCTGTGTCGGGGCCTATTTGCGTCCAAGGCGCTGAACCCGGTGACCTGCTGGCGGTCCATTTCGTATCGGTTCGGCCGGCCGGACCGCACGCCGTCTCGGCGTCGTTCCCCGGGTTCGGGGCACTCGCATCCACAGCCGAAACGGCGATGCTGAACGAGCCGCTTGAGGAGCGCGTGTGGTTCTACGACATCGACGTGCAGAACTGGTCGGCCACATTCAAAGCGCGCCGGTCCGATTTCACAGTGCAGTTGCCTCTCGACCCATTCCACGGGGTCGTCGGTGTCGCACCCGGTGGCCGCGAGGCCCGTCTTGCGGTGACCCCATCCTATTGGGGCGGCAATATGGACTCACCTGAACTGCGTGCCGGGACGACGTTGTACCTTCCAGTCAGCGTGCCCGGGGCGTTGCTGGCGCTCGGTGACGGGCATGCCCGCCAAGGCGAGGGCGAGATCATTGGCTGTGGCCTAGAATGCGCGATGAATACCGTGATCGCGGTGGACCTCGTTAAGGGACGCGCGTCATCCTGGCCGCGGTACGAGAATGACGAATTCTTGATGAGTGCCGGCTCGGTGCGCCCGCTGGACGACGCCATGCGCGTCGCCCAAAAGGACATGGTCGAGTGGGTCGCCGAGCTGACTGGCATGGATTTGCTGGATAGTTACCAGTTGGTCAGCCAGATCGTCCTGACGCCGGTGGCAAACATGGTCGATCCGAACTTCACCATCGTCGCAAAAGTGCCGAAGAAGTTCCTCAACGGGTGCGGCGATGCGGTCTACGACGGCGCACACGCCAAGTTATCGAAGCTGGCTGCGGAATACATGGCGCAGGCAGGTTGACGCTCGACGACGGATGTCAGGCTGCGTGCGCCAACTGCGAGACCCTCGCCCTCGACACGCCGAGGATTGCCGCCGTGTCTGTGACGGAGATCCCCTGGCCAACCCCCCCACTTAATACCAGTCCTACTTCGGGCGACGCAAGTCTAGCGTGGCGAGTGCCTCGGCCACTGTGGCCACCTCAACCACCTTCAGGTGACGCAGATTCGGCAGCGCGACCGAAGTGTCGCGCGAGCCGGCGGGCACTATCGCCAGTTCAAAGCCCAGACGGGCAGCCTCGGCCAGACGTCGCTCGAGCGCCGGGACGCGCCGCAGGTCCCCGGCCAAGCCGACCTCGCCCAGGGCCAGCAGCCGCTGTGGGAAGTTCCGGTCGACGGCGGCCGATGCCACGGCAACCGCAATAGCCAGATCGGCCGTCGGGTCGGAGACCCGCGCACCCCCCACCGTCGAGACGTAGACGTCGTGATGCCCCAGCTTGACGTGCGCCTTGCGCTGCAGGACGGCCAGGATTAGGGCCACGCGGGCGCCGTCCACGCCGTTGGTGACGCGCCGTGCCGGCGTCTCGTAGGCGATGGGTGCCACAAGCGCCTGGAACTCCGCCAGCAGAGGGCGTCGCCCCTCCAGCGTGACGGCGACGCAGGTGCCGGGCTGCGGCTCGCCGGCTTGGCTGAGGAACAGCCCGGACGGGTCCGGCACCTCGACGATGCCGCGTTCGGCCATCTCGAAACACCCCACCTCGTCCGCCGGGCCGAAACGGTTCTTGGATGCCCGCACCAGCCGAAAGCCCGAGTGCCTGTCGCCCTCGAAGTTCAACACGACATCCACCAGGTGCTCCATAGTGCGCGGGCCAGCTACTGTGCCGTCCTTTGTGACGTGGCCGACGATAATGACGGGCAGCCCACGGCGCTTGGCGACGCGCACCAGCGCGGCCGTCACCTCGCGCACCTGCGCCACCCCGCCGGGCGAGCCGTCCGCCTCGGGCGTGCCGATGGTTTGCACGGAATCGACGACCATCAGCGACGGCTCGACCTGCTCGATGTGCCCCAGAATGGTGCCCAGATCCGTCTCGGCCGCCAGATACAACTGCGACGAGACGGCGGCCGTCCGCTCCGCCCTGAGGCGCACCTGGGCTGCTGACTCCTCGCCCGTCACATAAAGGACGGGGCGCCCCGACGACGCCCACTTGGCCGCCGCCGCCAGCAACAGAGTTGACTTGCCGACACCCGGCTCGCCGGCCAGCAGCACGACGGCACCCGCCACCAGGCCGCCGCCTAGGACGCGGTCGAGTTCGCCGATGCCCACAGGCACCCGCTTGGCCTCATCGGCGCTGACGTCCGAGATCGGCACCGCCTGCGTCGCCGGTACAACGCTGGCCACCTGTGTCAGCTTGACGCCACGCTCGCCGACCGAGCCCCAAGTGTTGCATTCGCCGCACCGCCCGACCCATTTGGCCGATGTCCAGCCGCACTCGCTGCACTGGTAGGCGTCCTGCCCTTTGGTCGTTGCCACTGTTCTTGCCATGACAAAGACACTATCGGGCACCACTGACAAAAAGACGAGCCGTCAACCCTACCGAGACGGGTTTGGCAGTCGCCGCATGGTCAACTCGACGGCATCGGCCAGGTTTGCCTCACCGCTGGCCAAAGCTTCCCGCAGTGTTTGCCCGCGACGGATGATCGGCACCAAGGCTTTCGCGCCAGCGTCCAACAGACTCGACGCATCTTCAGTTACCCGGCCACCGAACATGATGACGGGAACCCCGAGCTTGTTGGCGATTTGAAGCACCCCCCAAGGCGTTTTCCCGTTCGCTGTCTGAGAATCGATGCTGCCTTCACCGGTGAAAACCCAATCTGCGCCGCGCACGTGATCGGCGAGCTGCACGGCGTCGGCGACGATGTCGACCCCGCGCCGTAGCGTCGCAGTGGGAATGAAGGCAGCCATTGCCGCACCCAGCCCGCCAGCCGCCCCGGCCCCTGGCCAGTCGCGAATGCCACGTCCAATCGCCGATTCCACGACATCCGCCCAGCGGGTTAGAGCCGAATCCAATGTTGCGACATCGTCCGGGCTGGCACCCTTCTGCGGCCCGAAGACCGCCGACGCCCCGCGCGGCCCAAGCAGTGGGTTGTCGACATCACAGGCCACGTCGAAACGACATTCCGCCAAGCGTTCGTCCAGGCCGCTCACATCAACCACCGACAACCGACCGAGGGCTGCCCCACCGGGCGGAAGTGGAACTCCGCACCCGTCAAGAAATCGCACGCCAAGCGCCCCAGCCATGCCAACTCCAGCGTCGTTGGTCGCAGAGCCGCCAATCCCAACGATGAACTGCCATGCTCCGCGATCCAGAGCAGCCCGAATGAGTTCACCCGTGCCATATGTACTGGCCGCCATCACATCGCGACGCTCAGCTGGAATCAGCTGCAAACCGCTGGCTGCCGCCATTTCGATGATCGCCAGCCCGCGATCTTCGACGTATCCGAACGGTGCGACGACACGCCCACCCAGGGCATCATGGCAAGCCGCCTCAACCAGTGTTCCACCGAGCGCGTCCGTGACTGCTTGCATCGTACCCTCACCACCGTCGGCCATCGGCACCAAATCGCAGACGGACTCAGGGACGACGCGTCGCACGCCGGCCGCCATAGCCCGAGCGGCCTGCATGGCCGTCATCGACTCCTTGAAAGCGTCAGGCGCAAGCACGATCCTCATGCCGCCCATCCTATGACCGCCATGAGTCCGACACGAAGTGGTATGGATGAGTGCGTCAGCCGCACACTATGTCACATGACCAATAGATCTAGTAGGATAGTTGGAAATTCAGACGGGAAGGTTACCATGACGATTCTGGCAATCCGGGACAAAAACCAGGTCACCATCCCGCGGCAATTCTTGGCGCAGGCCAACCTGCGCCAAGGCGACCCAATTGAGTTCGAAGCGCTGCCGGACGGCGGCATCGGCATCTTCCCGTTCGGACGGGCCGCGCGCCGTCAATCCGTCTGGGATTTGGCTGCCCGTCTCGCCGAGGCTATCCCAGGCATTGAAAACACGGCGCTAGATTTGCCCGAACGCCCGCTCTCGACCCGCGAGGTCGTCTGGTGAGCGGCGTCCTGCTGGACACAAACGTCGTCTCCGCGTTGCGGGCACCCCACCGTCAGCCGCCGGCCGCTCGGCGATGGCTCTCAAATTTGGACGTAGACGCCTGCTGGGTCGCGTCCCTGACTTGGATGGAACTGCAGGTCGGTGTCGCCAAGAGGCGCACAACCGACCCAGGCCAAGCCGGTGTACTCAATGCCTGGTTCAAGGCGATTCACGAACAATTCCAGCACCACACATTGCCGTTCGACGACAACGCCGCAACGGTCGCCGCGCCCCTGTGGCTGCTGCGGTCGCGCGGAACCGTCGACACGTTAATCGCCGCCGTCGCCCTCGCCAACAATCTGGTTTTGGCCACCCGCAATACCACCGATTTCGCAGACGTCCCCCAACTGACGGTCGTCAACCCATGGGGCTGAAGCTTTTTCGATAACCTGCCGAATCCGCAAACTTGGCAACATGCTTGCCAGATTGTTGGAAAAGGTCAAGCGGCTCGACTCCTTGGCGAACCTCACACACCAGTCAGTGCTGTCGCGCGCTTCAATGGTGACATCACAGGCCGAGAAGTCAAGTCCCATGGACACTGTCTTTTCAAGAGTCGACTGGTACCCCGCCCCAACGATGCAGATGTCAACGGCTTGGCCAAGGTTCTCCGCAAAGGCGACCAGTTCGTCCCATGACAGGAATAGCCCATGCTGCTCCACAATGCGGCTGAACTCCTGCCAGGTCCGTCCACCTGGAATCCAGCGTGTGCCAAAGCAATCAATGGGCCCGACAACTGCCCAGCAATACTCATGTTCAGGAAGTGCCCTTAGAACCTGTTGCAGTTCTACACAGACGTGGTCATCTGAAACGGCAGGGAAGGTTACTGACGAGAATTCGCCGGCGCAGGTCTCTTCACGGCGGGCGGCGTACTCTTTCGTCTTCGATTCGATGTACCGCGCCAACTTGAGCTCCATCGCGTCCAGCCCCACTTCTTCGTCGGGCAAGACCGGCATCCATTTGACCAAGGACGCTATCTCGCGCGGTGACCCGAAATCCTCGAAAATTGCGCAAATGACGTCCCAGATGTCATCAACCCCGTTTTGATGAAGCTTGCTGAAGACGGCATCAAGCCGGTCTCGGTGTAACGTGACCCAGCTGACCACCAAAAACACCCAAACCCGACTTGCCTTGTTCAAGTCGTCAACCGGGACGCTTGAGAGAATGTCTGCGACCTCATCTGCCTGATCGTCCAACAGTAGAGCCAGATCTTCAATCGGTTTGGAAATGCAACCTCCCGCTGCCAGCTGATGCGTCGCGACCCTAATGACGGACTCAGGGCTAACCCAACCTCGGCTCAACCCGAATGCCAGTTCCGTCGGCGAAAGCAGCACCCGCTCATTTATGAAATCCGCGGGCAACAAGAACTTCACCAAATCGTATTTCGGCTCGGGGTTGATATCGGTTTCGTGATACAGACTATCCATCAGCACCCAAATCGGTTGCTCCAAGGACTGCCGCCGTACCGAGTTGCAGCGGATATTCGCGCTCTTTCGGAAGCACACTCGCATTTGTCGCTGCAGAATAGTGGATTTCGTGAACCATTTCGGTGATATCTGTGACTCCCACCACCCATTCGTCCACGTACCGACGGGTTGCCCAACCTGCCAGGCCCACCTGCAACGAACGGTGCGGCAGCGGGGCACCCGTCACTGTCCGTTCAGGGTCCCACTGCACGCGCACCGGCGACTCCGCCAGGCGACGCTTCCACTCGCTCTCACTCGAATACTGCGACGCGTCGAAATGGCTCAACACCCCGGCTGCCAAAGCCTCCTCGAAACCGCTTCGCTTCATTTGAATAGCGAGGACGTGTTCCTGGCCCGGCTTGGTGGCCCACCCGCAGCGGTACATCATCCACAAAAACGACGGCTTGATCCACGTCATGCGTCCCAGGCTGAACGGCGGCACGAAGCGTCCCGCCGCGACGGCCGCCTCAGCAATCTCAGCACCATACGCCTGGTACACCGTCACTGCGGTGTCGTCGAACACCGCCCGGATCCGTCTCGATGAATCACCGGATACCTGAACCATTTTGCCTTCCAACCACTACCACGATAATAGTCTGCGGATGACGGGGTGTTAGGCACTTCGCCTGCACAGACGACCGACCCCGACGGCGCTCAGATCAACTCGACCTGGCAGGTTGGCGGGGCCATGGCGGCCAATTTCGCGTCCGCAGTCAGCAGCGGGCAATCCATGATTTCCGCCAGTGCCACATAGCTGGCGTCATAGCTGGTGATCGAGCCGCGCAACACCCACACCCTGTCTGCCAGGATTGCCCACTGGAACAGCTCGATGTTCAATGCCGCCAGATTCTCCAATGCCTGGGTGGCCTGCTCGACGCTGGTGACGCCGCCCGACCAGCGCCGTCTGATGGCATTGGTGACCTCGTACGGCAACAGCGTTGGCGCTATCAGGTTCGCCTGTGTCAGGCGGCTGGTCAGCGCCGCCCCGCGAGCGTCGTCGCCCGCCACCACCGCCATGACGGCCGATGCGTCCAAAACGGCACGCCCCAAATCCCAGGTGCCCGCCATCGTCACGGCCTGTCGGCGTTTATGTCGGCCACCAATTGGTCATAGTCGATGGGCGGCATGCCTTTGACGCTGGCCCGGATGTCGGCCAGGACTTCAGCTTGCGTCCGTCGCAGCGCGATTTCAGAAATCAAACGCAACGTATATTGCTGCAGCGACCGGCCCTCGGCTGCCGCCCGTCGCATCAGCGACTCATGCACCTCAGCCGGCACGTCCCGTATCACGATACTAGTCATGATTGCAGTGTAGCAGCAATTCACTAGCGTTTTGCCAGCAGAGGGCTACTTTGCTTGAGCCTCGTCACTGAATTGCTCCGCATATAGCTTGGCATACAACCCGTTTTGGGCCAGAAGCTCAGCATGGGTGCCTTGCTCTACTAGACGCCCGTCCTGGATACCGAAGATGACATCCGCGTCCATGATCGTGCTCAGCCGGTGGGCAATGGCGACGGTGGTGCGGTGGCGCATGGCACGCTCCAGCGCCTCTTGGACCAGGCGTTCCGTCGTCGTATCCAACGCACTGGTGGCCTCGTCCAGAATCAGAATCTTGGGGTCCTTGATCAGCACTCTCGCAATCGACAACCGCTGCTTTTCGCCACCCGACAGCCGGAAACCACGCTCGCCGGTGATCGTCTCGTAGCCGTCCGCGAAGCTGATAATCCGGTCGTGGATGTTGGCGTCCTTGCAGGCCTGGACGATCTCAGCGTCGGTCGCGTCGGCGCGGGCGTAGCGCAGGTTCTCGGTGATGGTGCCGTGGAACAGATACGGCTCCTGCGTCACCATGCCGACGATGTCCATCAGGGACGCCAGCGTGATGTCCTTGACGTCCACCCCGTCGAGCAGCACCTGCCCCTTCGTGGCCTCGTACAGCCGCGGAATCAAATACGTCAGCGTCGTCTTCCCCGACCCGGACGGGCCCACCAACGCCGCAATCTGGCCCGGTTTGATTTGCAACGAAATGCCCGCAATAGCCCAGCGCTCGTCGTCCGAAATCACACCGTCCCCGTTGATATCATCACCATTGACAACGGGCGAATCCGGCCCTACATCCGGTCCGGCGCCCGGCAGCGGAATGGTGACAACGGCGCCCGCCGCGTCCATTCGGTCGGGTGGCGGCACCTCCAAAACTTGATAATCGCGTGTGCGGGCGCGATACCCGGTGGCCGTCACATTCCGTCCGCCGCCTTGGTTGGCCGCGACCGTTGACGGCAACACCCGGGCCGCCGGATACCTGAACCAGACATCCTTCAACTCGATCGAGCCCGTCACTTCGTCCTTGTTCAGGGTGACGGCACCCGGTTCGTCCACAATGTCGGGCTTCAAATCCAGATACTCGAACAATCTTGCGAAAAGGGCAAACGACGTCTGGACGTCCAAGCTGACGCGCATCAACTGCACCAGTGGTTGCTGCAGACGGGCCTGCAGCGTGGTGAAAGCGACGATGGTTCCGGCCGTCAGTATCTGCCCGCCCACCAGCGTTCCACCGTTCAGCAGCAGCCCGGCGATGACGTAGATGATGGCTGGAGTCAGGCCGAAGAACGTCGAGACCACCGAGAAGAACATCTGCCCGGCCATGGCGTTCTTCAGTTGAAGACGGGTCTGACGGCGGTTCTCGCGGCGATATCGCGAGATCTCCGCGTCGGCCCGGTTGAACACCTTTGCTAGCAGCACGCCCGACACCCCGAGCGACTCTTCGGTGATGGCCGTCATCTCGGAAAGCGACTCTTGCGTGCGCCGCTGCAGCCGCTTGCGGCGCGCGCCGACCCGCACCTGAATGACGACGAACAGCGGCATCAGGATCAGTGTGACGATAGTCAACTGCCAGCTCATCAGCACCATCGAGACGAACGCCGCGATGACGGTGACGACGTTCGACAGGATCGAAACGGCCGTCGACGTCAAAATGTTGCGCACGCCAGAGACGTCGTTGGCCAACCGCGACTGGATGTCGCCGGTCCGGGTGGACGTGAAGAACGCCAGCTCCATGCGCTCCAGGTGGGCGAACAGCGCAACCCGCAGATCGGCCATCGCCGAGTTGCCCACCTTCGTCGTCAGATAGGTTTGCGCCACACCTATCAGCGAGCTGACGAGGGGTATCGCCACCAGCCCGCCGGCCAACCAGAACAACAGCCGCAGGTTAGGATGCCCGATTGCGCCACCAGCGCCGGTTGGGAAAAGCGCCTGATCGAAGACGGCCCGCGTCAGGAAGGGGGCGACGGCCGTCAGCCCAGCGGCAATGACGACAGCTAGGGCCACCACCAGCAGCAAGTTTTTGTAAGGCGACAGCAGGTGGGCCACCCGCCGCAGCACAGGTTGGTCAGGGCGTCCGGCGACGTCCTCGGACACTGGCGCAGCCGCGTCCGGCCGTTGGTTTGAATTCACGTCCTCAATTCTGGCACTGCTGCTGTCATCAACGAGAACGGGCGGGCCGCAGCGTACCCGGTCGCCTCAGTTCGAAGAACTGCTGAGGAACCGGCACCTGAAGGTACAAGACTCCACCCAGACGTCGCCGCCGGAGCCCGCCCACACGTTTGGGTGCGGTATTACCCCGAAAAGGGCACCGCTTGGCCACACAACGTCACTATTTCGTCTTGCGTCACCCCACACACCACGTTTGGGTGCGGTCTTGTCGCTCACTTGCATTCTGGGGGCGGCGGTCGATGTTGCGTCTGCGCCCTCTGCCGACAACCGAGCTTGTCTGCCCTCGACCCGCATCGGCGGGCCGCAGTTTCTTACCACAGCCCGTTAAACTTAACCCCATGACCAAGACTGACTCGCGAACCGCTTGGGGATGGGGCTTGGCGACCGTCCATACGGATGGGGACGTACTCGACACCTACTACCCCGAGCCCAAGCTGGGCAAACCCGGCCACAACGACCTGGAACCGCCCACCAGCCTTACCGAGGCGGCCTCGACCGACCCGATTCGCCAGGTCAGCCGCATCGTCATCCAGACGGTGATCGACCTCGACACCGCACCCGCCGACGTGCCCGACGCCTATCTACGCCTGCATTTGCTGAGCCACCGCCTTTGCCAACCCCGCACCATCAACGTCGACAACATCTTTGCCGTCCTGCCCAACAACGTGTGGACGAGCGTCGGCCCCTGCCGTCCCCAAGGCTTCGAGCTGATCCGCGAGCAGCTGCGGCAGGCCAACGGCGGACTGGAAATCTACGCCGTCGACAAGTTCCCGCGCATGGTCGATTATGTCATCCCCGCCGGGGTGCGCATCGGCGACGCCAACCGGGTGCGCCTCGGCGCCCACCTGGCCGACGGCACCACCGTCATGCACGAGGGCTTCTGCAACTTCAACGCCGGCACGCTGGGACGCTCAATGGTCGAGGGACGCATCAGCCAGGGCGTGGTTGTGGGGGACGGCACCGACATCGGCGGCGGAGCGTCCATCATGGGGACGATATCCGGCGGCGGCAAGCAACAAATCAGCATCGGCAAGGGTTGCCTACTGGGCGCAGAATCGGGTATCGGCATCAGTCTGGGCGACAACTGCGTCGTCGAGGCCGGGCTCTACGTCACCGCCGGCACCCGCGTCACCCTGCCGGACGGCAGCGTCGTCAAGGCCACCGATCTTTCGGGGAAACCTGACTGGTTGTACCTGCGCGATTCGACAACGGGCAAGGTGCTGGCCAAGTCCCGGGCCGCCCGACGCGCCATCGAACTGAACGACGACCTACACAAGAACTAGCGGATGCCGGTGATGGGGACGGGGTCCTGATCGTCGAAATCTTGGTTCTCGCCGGCCATCGCCCAAATGAAGGCGTAATTCGACGTGCCGACGCCACAGTGCAGTGACCAATCCGGCGCGATGGTCGCCTGGTGGTTGGCCACCAAGAGGTGACGCGACTCCTGCGGTTGGCCCATGATGTGCACCACGCGATCATTCTCGCCCAGGTCGATGTACAGATAGCATTCCATACGCCGCTCGTGGGTATGGGCGGGCATGGAATTCCACACTGAGCCTGGCGCCAATCGCGTCAACCCCATCTCGATCTGGCAGGTCTTGACGGTCTCGGGGATGATGATGCGGTTCAAAGTTCGCACATTGCAGGTGGCCGCATCGCCCATGTGACGGACGTCGCCCTCACCTGGGGCGATATGGACCGTCGGATAGGTAGCGTGGGCGGGCGCGCTGAACAGGTAGAAGCGGGTGCCGACTTCATCGGCCTCGAAACTGACGTCCTTGACGCCACGTCCGACATAGAGACAAGCTTCCTTGGGCATGTCAAAGAGCTTGCCGTCAACGGTGACGCGTCCAGCACCAGCAATGCAGATGATCGCGGCTTCGCGGCGGTCCAGGAAATGTTCGGCCTTCAACTCCGGCGGGGCGTCCAGCCTCACCGGCTGACCTGGCACCGGCTCCACGCCACCCAGAATGACCCGATCCTGGTGGGTGTAGACGAGTTGCGTCTGCCCCGTCTCGAAAAGGTCGGTGACCAGGAAGTTGGCCCGCAACTGCTCCGTCGACATAGTGGCGACCTCGGTCGGGCTGAATGCATACCGATTTTCCATTGTGTTTCCTTTCATTGGCACTCACCACCAGGGTGACCACCCCGGGTTGGTCAGGCGCAGTAACGCCTCCAGGTAGAAATAGTCACCCCAAAGGTTGCCCTCGTCGACGCCAACGCCGCCAGGCAGATCGTAGACGCCGTGGGACAGCAACGGACCACCTGGCACTGCGTCAGGCACATAGCTGGAAATCAAGGACGTCATGGTGGCTTCGGCGGCCTGCCGATACACGCCAGCAGCTTCCGGCGCGGCCTTTTCAATGCTGTCGGCAAGCTCAAGCAGGCCACACGCCGCGATGGCCGCCGCTGACGAGTCGCGCGGCTGACCGTCCGCCTGGTCAAGTGCCAGGTCCCACACCGGGACGGCGTCATCCGGCAAATGCGCGAGGTAATAATCGGCGCATCGACGTGCCGCAGCTAGGAATGACTCGTCTGCGCAGTAGCGATAGTCGAGCGCGAAGCCCAGCATGCCCCACGCCTGCCCGCGCGCCCAGCAAGAATCATCGGCCAAGCCCTGCTGGGTGCCGCCGCGCAGCGGTGCCCCAGTGGCGGTGTCCCAGTAGTAGGTGTGGAAGGTCGAGCCGTCGGGACGGATGATGTGATCGCGCAGTTGCCGTATGTGTTGTTCGGCGGCCTGGGCCAGTGAAGCCTGCCCGTCCTCCTTGGCGGCCCAGAACAGCAACGGCATGTTCATCAACGAGTCGATGATGGTGCGACCGCGCTGAGCCGGATCGTCCGGCGCACCCCACGCCTGGGCGATACCGGCAGGTTTCAGAAAACGCTCCATCAGCAGGTCGGCGGCCTGCAAAGCGGCTGCCCGGGCCCGGCGATCACCCGTCACTCGCCAGGCCGTCACGCAACTCAGCGTGTACAGAAAACCCATGTCGTGCGTCTGGGTGTCGATGCGCCCCTCGACTCGCGCCGCGAAACTGACGACGTGGCTCAGCGCGGCCGCCTTGAGGGCCTCTAGCCCCGATATTTGCCAGGCCACCCAGTCGGCACCCGGTACAAACCCCGTCGTCCATCCCCGGTTAGCCCCCGCCGCAAGACCGTGGCGGGCCGGTCGCAGACGGTAGACCCCCTGCGTGGTGCAGTCGTCGGGGTATTGTGCGCCGAACAGCGACGCGTTCGCGCCGACCTGTCGCACCGCCTGATCGGCCGCCGCCTTCCAGGCCTGTGATGGTTGATCCGTTAGCCGACGCATGGGGCCTCCTGCCGCTGACCAGCCGCTGAAGGCTGGCCTTGATCGAGCCATCCGGTGATCGCGCGCCGCGCATTGAACCAGACAACGAAAAGCACTGGCGCGGGTGCCGTGATCAGCGTCAGAGCCGGATGCTGCAGTAGCATCCAGCCGAACAACCCCAACACCACCAGCGATACAAGCGACCACAACCCGCCGCGAACACCGAAAACCAGACCCACCTTAAGCGCCTGCACGCGGGTGATGTCGGGACGCACCGCCATGACGGCCACCGCCGTGATCAACGTCACCAACACCAGAACCCCCGCCAGCGCGAACACCGGCGTGGCAGCAGCACCCCAACTGGTACCGGACAACGCATACAGATCGACGCCGATCACCACGCCCGCCGCAGACGCCGCCGCCCCAATCGGCAGGGTACGTCGGGCCAGACTCAGCCACCCTTTGACGAACGAGTGAACCACCGCGGTCGAGCCATCGGTGACGAAAGCCTCGAATGCCACGAACGCGGCGCCCATCGCCGGCGCCAGCAACGGTGCCACCAGCGCCAACACCGCCCACGACTGATCAAGTGGCGTCAGGAACGCCACCAGCCAAACCGGGGCCGTGAAGGCCGCTAGTAGCACGTCACCCATCAGTATCAGGTAAGCGACACCGCTGATACGCAGGAAGACGGACGCAAAACCGTTGTCATACATTGCCGGTCACCCCTTCAGCCCCGAAGTCGCAATACCCTCAATGAAGAACCGCTGCCCGAACAGGAAGACGACGGCGATCGGCAGCACGGACAGCACCGCCCCAGTGAACATCAGCGCGTACAGCGAGCTGCCCGTCGGGTCGGCTTGAAACGTCTTCAGGCCCAACTGGATGGTGAAATAGGCCCGGTCTCGCAGGTAAAACAAAGGCCCCATGTAGTCGTTCCATGTGTTAACGAAAGTTAGCAGCGCCAACGAGGCCAGTGCGGGCCCGGACAATGGCAGCATGATGCGCCGCCAGATGCCGTATTCGCTCAGGCCGTCGAGCCTGGCCGATTCACTCAACTCTTCCGGGATGGTCTCGAAGAACTGCTTCATCAGAAACACCCCGAAGGCACCGAAGGCTTGCAGCACGATCATCGGCCACAGTGCCTTGCCGGTCAGGTGCAGCTTCGTCATCAAGATGAACTGCGGGATCATGTAGGCCTGCCACGGCACGGCGATGGTCGCGACATAGGCCAGAAACAGCAGGTCGCGGCCAGGGAAGCGCACGCGCGCGAAACCGTACGCGGCGAACGAGCCCGTCAGCACCTGCAAAGCGGTGACGACCACGGACAAGATGACCGTGTTCTTCAGCCACCCGCCCATATCGGCCTGGGTCCAGATGTCGGCGTAGTTGTGCCACTGGAACACCTGCGGGATCCATCGCACGGGGATGGTGAACACGTCGATGTTGTGCTTCAGGCTCGACATGATCATCCAGAAGAATGGCACCAGCAGGAAAAGGGCAAACAAAATCAGCACGACGTAGAGAATCGTCTTGCCGACCGCAGGCAGAGCCTTGCCTTTCATGACTGCCGCCTCTTCATGATGCTGGTGTGCACACCCATGACGACGAAGCAGGCGACGAACAACACCAGATACCAGCCCCAGCCGACCAACAGGGTGCTCCTGGTGCAGAAGCCATAGACAGCGGCCGTGAAGCACACCAGGCCAACGACCATCGGCACCGACGACCACTTCGGCTTGACCAAGTCGGTCTGCTGGTTGACCAGGAATTGCAGTATCGTCACGGCCAAACAGATGAAGAACAAGATCAGCGAAGCCGCCGAGGCGTACCCGAATTCGCCCGTCGAATTGGGGCCGAGTGTCACGTTGTAAATAAAGAATGAGATCACATAGGTCGACGTGCCCGGGCCGCCATTTGTCATCACCTGGATCAGGTCGAACACCTTGAAGCTCGATATCGCCAGCATGACGGTGACGAAGAATGTTGTCGGGCGCAGCCCGGGCCAGGTGATGTGCAGGAACCGTCCCCAAGCGCCGGCGCCGTCGACCTTGGCGGCCTCGTAAAGCTCGCGCGGGATCGTCTGCAACCCGGCCAGGAACAAGATCATGTAGTAGCCCATCTCACGCCAACTGCCGACGATGATGATCGCCGGCATGGCCCAGTCCTTGGACGTCACCCAGCCGGGTGGGTTGGCTACCCCGACGAAACGCAAGATCTCGTTGATCGGGCCGTAGTTCTGTGAGAACAGCAGGTTCCAGACGATGGCAATGGCCACGATCGAGGTTATGTACGGGAAGAATGCCGCAGCCCGGAAGAAGGCGACGCCCCTGAGTTTCTGGTTCAGCAACATCGCCAAGGCGAGGGCCAGAACTCCGGTCAGGATGATATGCGGAATTGCGTAGTAGAAGGTCTGCGCAACCGCCGCCCGGAACGTTGTGTTGCGGGCCAGCCGCTGGAAGTTGGCTAACCCCGTCCACTGTGGTGTGCCGAGCGCATTCCAGTTCGTGAACGCCATATAGAAAAGAAGAATGATCGGCGCCATCGTGATGATGGCGAAGCCGATGAAGTTCGGTGCGATGAAACTCCAGCCGAGCAGCGTGTTGCGGCGGCGCAGT